>Ga0247823_10000687_pt1 | contig 28513 bp, 23 predicted proteins | sample 13C_PalmiticAcid_2_FD_192426 | JGI IMG/M metagenome (GOLD analysis project Ga0247823, IMG submission 192426) | Soil microbial communities from agricultural site in Penn Yan, New York, United States - 13C_PalmiticAcid_Day30 | ecosystem: Environmental > Terrestrial > Soil > Agricultural land...
CACTTCCCCATCCGTCGCCTTCGGCGACACCTCCCCCTTCAGGGGGAGGATCTTGGTTCTTGCCCAGCCACCGCCGCACCAAATCGGGATCGTCCACCGTCGCCGACAGCCCGACCCGGCGCATGCGTGGCGCGAAGACCTGCAGGCGCGCGATATCCAGCGCCAGCAGGTCGCCGCGCTTGGAGGGCCACATCGCATGCGCCTCGTCGACGATCACGCACGACAGGTCGGCGAAATACTCCCGCGCGCCTTCCCAGGCGCAGAACAGGGCCAGCTGCTCGGGCGTGGTCAGCAGGATGTCGGGCGGGCGAATCCGCTGGCGGGCCTTGCGGCTCTCGCCAGTGTCGCCGGTGCGGCTTTCGGCGACGATGGAGAGGCCCATCTCGCGGATGGGCGTCATCAGGTTGCGCTCGACGTCGACGGCCAGCGCCTTCAGCGGCGAGATGTAGAGGGTGTGGATCCCGGCGGGCGTGTTTCGCGGCGGGCGCTCGTAGAGCTCGATCAGGCTGGGCAGGAAGCCCGCCAGGGTCTTGCCGCCGCCGGTGGGGGCGATCAGCAGGGCGTCGCGGCCGGCCTTGGCCTTCTCGATCATCGCCAGCTGGTGGGCGCGCGGCGCCCAGCCGCGGGCGACGAACCACTCGGAAAAGCGCGGGGGAAGCAGGTCGGCCGGAACCATCGCGGTGGCTATAGCATGTTCCTGTTCTGTTTCTGGCGGGGAATCGACTTAGCCGCAAAGAACGATGTGCGAAGTTTGCCCTCGTTCGCCAAGCTTCCTAGGGTCGGCTCCGAAAATCTCGGAGTTCGCCATGTCCCGCCGCGCCGCCCTTCTGCTGACCGCCGCCCTGGCGCTACCCGCCCTGGCCCATGCGCAGGACAGCGGTCCGATCGACCCGGCCAGGCTGTCGGAGATCACCCGCGTGCTGGCGAGCGACGAGTTCCTCGGCCGTGCCCCGGGCGGTCCGGCTGAGCAGAAGACCACCGACTACATCGCCGAGCAGTTCAAGGCCCTGGGCCTGGAGCCGGCCGGTGACGCCGGGTCCTACACCCAGAAGGTGCCGCTGGTGCACACCCGCATCGACGGCCCGGTGGCCATGGGCTTTTCCACCGCCGCCGGCCCGGTGACCCTGGTCCAGGGCGAGCAGGCTCAGGTCATGACCCTGCTGCCGGTCGACAAGGTGGCGATCAAGGACGCTGCGCTGGTCTTCGTCGGCTATGGCGTCAGCGCCCCCGAGCGCGGCTGGGACGACTTCAAGGGCGTCGACCTGAAGGGCAAGGTCGCCGTCTTCCTGATCAGCGATCCCGACCTGGAGGCCGAGGCCGGCGAGCCCGCCTACGGCAAGTTCGGCGGCAAGGCGGCCACCTACTACGCCCGCTGGACCTACAAGTACGAGGAAGCCGTGCGGCGCGGGGCGGTCGGCGCCCTGATCGTGCATGAGACCCTCGGCGCGGGCTATGGCTGGAGCACGGTGAAGGCCTCGAACGGCGAGGGCTATGACATCCAGCGCGCGGACCCGGCCAAGGAGAAGCTGCAACTGCAAGGCTGGATCCAGCGCGACGTGGCCGTCGATCTCTTCAAACGCTCGGGCCTGGACTTCGAGGCGCTGAAGAAATCGGCCCGCGATCCTGGCTTCAAGCCCGTCGCGCTGAAGGGCGCGGCGTTCTCGGCCGCCTACAAGGTGGCCCACGAGCCGATGGTCAGCCACAACGTGGTCGCCAGGCTGCCGGGGGCGACCCACGCCGACGAGAGCATCATGTACGCCGCCCACTGGGACGCCTACGGCGTGGGCGCGCCGGACGCGCAGGGCAAGACGATCCGTCCGGGCGCGGCCGACGACGCCATCGGCGTGGCGGGCGTGATCGAGGTGGCCCGCGCCTTCAAGCAGGGCCCGGCGCCGCAACGCTCGATCGTCTTCGCCGCCTGGACGGGCGAGGAGCGGGGCCTCTTGGGCTCGGAATACTACGCCGTGAAGGTCGGCGACGCGGCGCTCGGCAAGATGGCCGCCAACTACACCCTCGACGTCCTCCAGACCGCGGGTCCGGCCAAGGACATCGTGCTGGTCGGCGCCGGCCAGAACGAGCTGGAGCAGGGCCTGGCCAAGGCCGCGGCCGCGCAGGGCCGCACCGTGACGCCGGACGCCAAGCCGGAACGGGCGCTGTTCTACCGCGCCGACCACTTCTCCCTGGCCAAGCGCGGCGTGCCGGTGCTGCTGGTCATGGGCCTGGGCGGCGGGGCCGACTTGCTGAACGGCGGCCGCGCGGCCGGCGACGCGTGGGTCGCCGACTACACCGCCCGCTGCTACCACCAGCCCTGCGACGCCTGGAGCGCCGACTGGGACCTGCGCGGCGCGGCCCAGGACGTGGCCCTGGTCTACGAGGCCGGCAAGGCGATCGCCAATTCGCGCATCTGGCCGGATTGGAATGCGGGCTCGGAGTTCAAGCCGGTGCGGGCGGAAAGTGCTGGTCAGCGGAAGTAAGGCTGTCCAAACTCCGAAAAATCCCCGCTTTCGAAGGCGGGGACCCAGGTGTTTTATCGTCGAGCGCCGTGCGTTGCAGAAAAGCCTGGGTCCCCGCTTTCGCGGGGATTGTGCGGATGAAGGGGCTGGATTTTACGGGGGAGGGGGCCGGCGCGCCGAGTTCCCCGTTCGTTTCCCCGCGCCAAAGTGTTAATCCACGCTCGTGAGCGCGCTTCCTCCGAATCTTGACCTTGCCCCGGCCCTGGTGGTGCTGCCCGGCCCTCGCGCCGGCCTGGCCGACGGCTCGGGCGAGGGGCGGGTGATCCGGCCGCCGGACGCGCGCGACCTGTTCGAGCACGGCCCCGTGCTGGTGGCCCACGCGGCGATGACCGCCAAGCGCCTGAACCTGCACGCGCCGCTGCGTTATCCCGGCATCTTCGACGTGCTGGAGCTCTATGCCTTCACCCGGCCGGCGACCTTCTGCGCGCCGTCGTCGGTGGGCCTGGCCATGGCGCTGGGACTGCCTGAACCACGAGGTCCCGCCGCCCAGGCCCAGACCCTGCGCGAGGCCGCCGATTTCCTGCTGCGCGAACTGGCCCTGACGCCCCGCCCGTCGCGGGAGGAGGCCCTGGCCGTGGCCGAGACCCTGGCCCGCGCCGGCTGGTCGTGGGGACCGGCGGTGGTCGGCGCCCTGCGCTCGGTTCCGGTCGGCAACCAGTTCAGAAGCTCCGGCCTCGACGTCTGGAGCCGCCTCGTCGAGTGGGAGGACCAGGCGCCGGTCGGTGAGCCGCTGTCTCGTCCCATCGAGCCCGAAGCCGCCTCCGAGCGCCTGAAGTCGCTGCTGGCCCGCGCCGGCCTCGACGAGGTGCGCGAAGCCCAGGACACCTACGCCCGCGAGGCTTCGTTCGCCTTCCAGCCGAGGGAGCGCGAAGGCGAGCCGCGCATGATGCTGGCCGAGGCCGGCACCGGCGTCGGTAAGACCCTGGGCTATCTGGCGCCCGCCAGCGTCTGGGCCGAGGCCAACGGGCCATCGGTGTGGATCAGCACCTACACGCGGGCTTTGCAGCGCCAGATCGAGCGCGAGAGCGCCGCCATCTATCCCGACCCGCAGTTGCGCGCCCGCAAGGCGGTGGTGCGCAAGGGGCGCGAGAACTACCTGTGCCTGCTGAATTTGCAGGAGCAGGTCAACAGCGCCCAGCTGGGCAACGGCGACCTGGTGGGCCTGGCGCTCGCCGCGCGCTGGGCGCGGGTCAGCCGCGACGGCGACATGACCGGCGGCGACTATCCGGCCTGGCTGCCGACCCTGTTCGCCGTGCAGCCCTCGGCCCAGGCCAGCGCCGCCAATCTGGTCGACCGCCGGGGCGAGTGCATTCACGCCGGCTGCCAGCACTATCGGGTCTGCTTCATCGAGAAGGCCGTGCGGGCCTCCAAGCGCGCCGACCTCGTCATCGCCAACCACGCCCTGGTCATGACCCAGGCGGCCTTCGACGGCGCGCGTACGGCGCGCGGCCTGAAGGGCGACAACGAGACCACGGCGGTCAAGCGCGTGGTGTTCGACGAGGGCCACCACCTGTTCGACGCCGCCGACAGCGCCTTCTCGGCAGCCCTCTCGGGCGCCGAGGCCGCCGAGCTGCGCCGCTGGATCCGCGGTCCCGAAGGGCGCGGGCGGCGGGGCAGGGGGCTGGAGGCCCGGCTGCTCGATATCCTGGGCGACAAGGAAAGCGCCCGCCAGGCGCTGAGCGCGGTGATCCAGGCCGCCACGGCGCTGCCGGGCGAGGGCTGGTCGGGGCGGATCGCGCCGCCGGACGGCCAGGTCAACCCGATCGGGCCGATCGAGAACTATCTCGTGGCCGTCATCGAGCAGCTTCGCGCGCGGTCCAGCGAACGTGGCGGGGCCGAGCAGGGCCTGCAATGCGCCGCCCGTCCGGCCGTCGACCTGGTGCGCGAGCGGGCCGGCGAGGCCGCCCGGGCCCTGGCCGGCGTCGAGGCTCCGCTTCTGGCCCTGGCCCGCCAGCTGGAGGACGTGCTCGACGAGGACGCCGAGCACCTGGGTCCGTCCGAACGGGCCCGGATCGAGGGCGCGCTGCGGGGGCTGGACCGCCGGGCGCGCATGACCCTGCCGGCCTGGCGTTCCATCCTGAAGGCCATCGACGAGGACGCCGAGGACGATCCCGACTTCGTCGACTGGTTCGAGGCCACCTTCCTCTACGGCCGCGTCGTGGACGCCGCCTGCCGCCGCCACTGGGTGGACCCGACCGAGCCGTTGCGCGCGGCAGTGCTGAGCCCCGCCCACGGCGTGCTGGTGACCAGCGCCACGCTGGTCGATCCGGCGCTGGAGGATCCCTTCGCCCTGGCCGAGATGCGCACGGGCGCGGCCCGCCTGCCGCAGCCGCCCAAGGTGCTGCGCCTGGTCTCGCCCTTCGACTACGAGAAGAACGCCCGCGCCTTCGTCGTCACCGACGTCAACAAGGAGGACGCGCGCCAGGTCTCGGCGGCCATGCGCGAGCTGTTCCTGGCCGCCAACGGCGGGGCGCTGGGCCTGTTCACCGCCATCCGCCGGCTGAAGGCCGTGCACGAGCGCATCGCCGCCCCCCTGGCCGACAAGGGCCTGCCGCTCTACGCGCAGCACGTGGATCCGCTGGAGGCCGGCGCCCTGGTCGACATCTTCCGGGCCGAGGAGGACGCCTGCCTCCTGGGCACCGACGCCATCCGCGACGGGGTGGACGTGCCGGGCCGGTCCCTGCGCCTGCTGGTCTTCGACCGCGTGCCCTGGCCGCGTCCGGACATCCTGCACAAGGCCCGGCGGACCAAGTTCGGCGGCAAGGGCTATGACGACTCGATCGCCCGCGCCCGCATCAGCCAGGCCTTCGGCCGCCTGATCCGCCGGGCGGAGGATCGCGGCGTCTTCGTGATGCTCGACGCGGCCGCCCCCACGAGGCTCTTTTCAAGTCTGCCGGAAGGGGTGACCATCGAGCGACTCACGCTCGTGGAAGTCATTGAAGCGACGGCCGCATTTCTGTCCGAAGCGCGCGATTAAACGAGCCGTGAGCATCCTCCGTGGGGGGAGGATTCCAGGAGGAAGACTTGGCGTTTCGTTTGGGGGCGACGGCCCTGCTGCTTGCCGGCCTGATGGCCGGCTCCGCGTCCGCGCAGGAGTTCGTGCGCGGCGACTGCCTCAATGTGGTCCAACCCACGCGCGGCCTGCGTTTCGAGAACGACGATCATGCGCGCTGGTACAAGCGGTTCTGGACCGGCAACTGCCAGGACCTGAACCTGTGCTTCCCCGGCTCGCCCAACTGGAACGACATCGTCAGCAAGCTGCTGGTCAAGGGCGGCCCGGCCGAGAAGCCGGCCCTGCTGCCCAAGGCCTGCCGCCTGGGCCAGCTGATCGGCATGGAATGGGCGCGTGATCGCCGCATCAAGCGGATCAGCACCCAGGACCTCAAGCGCTTCTCCAACATCCTCGACGACGCCGGCGACCCGCTGAAGGGCGTCGAGGCGGTCGAGGTCAAGGCGCGCGCCCTGCTGGCCAAGCCCCAGGGCTAAGCCGCCCCCGAACCGTCGTATTGACGACGTGGGGCCGTCGAATTTGTGCAATCGAACGCGTATAGAGGAGCGGTCGGGGAGAAGAGCAGCGAAGGGAGAGATCCTATGGCCGCAGCGCGCCTGACCACGACCGATATCGCCATCGACGAGCGCGCCGCGCCCAGCGAGGTCCGCTCGTCCCGCGCGCTGGTGCAGGCGGTGCGCTGGCGCAGCGGCCTGTCGCAGGCCGAGTTCTCGCGGGCCTTCGCCATTCCCCTGCCGGTGCTGAGCGAGTTGGAGCACGGCGAGGCCCGCCCCGACGCGGCCATGCTGGCCTATCTGCGGGTCATCGACCACGCGCCCGACGTGGTGCGCGAGGCCCTGACGCGCGCTGGGCTCTAGGCTGCCGCGCGCGGATGGCCCAGAAGGAGGCTAGGTTCCTCCGTCAGCGGATTCCGCCATGTCCGATCCCGAAGACTACAGCCGCGGTTTCGGCGCCGAGGCGCTCGCGGCTCGCCTGCGGCGCGTCTCCGAGCGGATCGACCGTGACGGCTCGCGGGTCTATGCGGCCCGCGGCGTCAAGTTCGAGCAGCGCTGGTATGGCGTCCTGCGCCAGTTGGTCGAGCGCGGCGCTCCGATGGCTGTGGGCGAGATCGCCGCGATCCTCCGCATCACCCACGTCTCGGTCAGCGAGGCCAGCCGGTCGATGGAGAAGGCCGGCCTGATCGCCTCGCAGACATCGACCGAGGACGGCCGCCGCCGCCTGATCGCGCTGACCGACCAGGGGCGCGAAATGGTCGCCAGGCTCTCACCGCTCTGGGAGGCCTTCAACACCGCCGCGCGGGAACTGGACGCCGAGGTCGGCGACCTTGTCCGCCGGCTCGACCAACTGGACGACGCTCTGGATCGCCGGTCGATGTTCGATCGGATCATGGATGGAATTTCATTGGACGACCCTGGGTATGGGAAGGATATGTAGGCACCTACATATTTCTTTCGGAGGGGACCATGAGCACCACGCGACGCATCTTCCTGGGCGCGGCCGCCGCCTCGCTGGCCGCCAGCGCGACCGCTTCGGCCGCGACGGGACAGGCCGCCGGCGTCGTGATCAACGGCAATCTGGTCCTGCCCATGGATACTGAGAAGCCCCTGGACCAGGAGGCCCGCGACCTCATCAAGGCCTCGGGCCTGACGGCGGCCAAGCTGACGATCGGCGGCTCGGGCGGCGAGACGCGCGCCCAGACCGCCGCCTCCATCGCCGACATCGACAAGGCCGTGGCGCTCAATCCCGACCTCTATCTCAAGGTCGCGTCCGTCGCCGACTTCGCCCGCGCCAGGGCGAGCGGGCGCATGGGGATCATCTATTCGTTCGAAGCCGCCGAGATGCTGGAGGGCGACCTTGCCGCCATCGACCAGTTCCGCGCCGCCGGCGTGCTGGTCATGGGGCTGAGCTACAACCGGACGACGCCGTTCGCGTCGGGCACGATGTCGTCGCCGCCCACCGGCTTGACGGACCTGGGGCGACGCGCGGTGGAGCGCATGAACGCGAAAGGGGTGACGATCGACGTCAGCCATAGCGACGAGCCGTCCAGCCTGGGCGCTATCGCCGCTTCCAGCAAGCCCGTGCTCATCACCCACGCCGGGTGTGCGGCCGTCCACGCCCATCCGCGCAACAAGTCCGACCGGCTGATGAAGGCCCTGGCCGAGCGCGGCGGGGTGATGGGGATCTACGAGCTGAGCTATCTGACGACCGCGCCGGCCCAGCCGTCGCTGGACGTCTATTTCGCCCATCTGGCCCATGCCCTGAAGGTCTGCGGGGAGGACCATGTCGGCATTGGCAGCGACGCCCTGCTGTGGCCGTTCGACACCTCGCCCGAAAGCATGGCCGAGTGGAACAAGAGCCTGGAAGAGCGCAAGGCCGCCGGCGTGGCCGCGCCCGGCGAGGGGCCGCCCCCGTTCGTGACCGGGCTGAACCGAGCCGATCGCTGCGCCGTCATCGCCGACGAACTGCGGCGGCGGGGCTATTCGGGACGGGTGGTCGACAAGGTGCTGGGCGGCAACTTCCAGCGGGTCTTCGCCGAGACCTGGACCGGACTCTAGAGCGGGAGCGCGCTAGACGGCGAAACCGCTTACACTTTCGCCTAACGCGCTCTTCTAGCCCTTCTTGCGCTTCTGCGAGAACAGCCAGGCCCGCCAGGCGTCGTCATGCATCATGTCGGGCGGCACCACGTGGGCCATGCCCGAATAGGAGACGAAGCGCACGTCGCCTCCGGCGTCGGCCAGGGCGCCGGCCCAGGCAAGGTCCGGCGCGTAGGGGTTCTCGCGGTCCTTGTCGCCATGGACAATCATCACCGGCGTCGGGGCGACCTTGACCGCCAGGGCGCGCTCGGGCGGCACGCCCGAGAAGGCGGCGACGGCGGCGAACTTGCCCGGCTCCAGGGCCGCGGCGTTCATCGCCGCCGAGCCGCCCATCGAGAAGCCGACCAGATAGATGCGGTCGGTGTCGATCGGCAGGCGGGCCGACAGGTCGTCGATCAGGGCCAGGATCGCCGGCAGGCTGGTCCCGGGGCGCGAGGCCAGCAGCCGGTCGGCGCCCTTGGCGTAGTTGGCGGTGCGGACCGGGGCCTGGGGCGCCAGCACGAAGGCCGGGAAGGCCTTGGCCGTGCCGGGGCGGGCCCAGCTGCGCACGAACGGACCCATCTGGGCCTTGTTGTCGTGGCCTACCGCGCCGGAGCCGTGCAGCATCACGACCAGCGGCAGCTTCTCCTTGGTCGCCGGCGACAGCAGCCGATAGGGCAGGCGCACGCCATTGGGCGCGGTGAAGCTGGCGGCGGCGAAGGCCTCGACCGGCGGCAGGTCGGACGGCGTCGGCGTCAGGGGCGTGGTGGCGTAGCTGCGCGTCTCGACCGCCAGCCTGGGCGCGGGCGCGGCCGCGCGATCCGGCGCGGGTCCGCGCGCGGGCGTCGTGGCGCAGGCGCCCAGCAAAAGGCAGGCGAGCAACGTAAGCGGCTTTTGCATGGCGTTTGCATAACCTGCTTCGCGCCGCTTGTCTGGAGGCGGAGCAACCCCGGCCATGACCTGGGGGTTTATCTCCCGACGCCCCCTGCGGGCGAAGCACGGGAGAAACCGGTCATGATCGGTCACAGGCATCATCAGGAAGACGGCCGTCACTTCACGCACGGCACCTCGTCGACGACCGCCGACTGCGCGTCCGAGGGCAAGCTGCGCCCCGAGGACCGCCATATCGAGGCGCCCCACGCCAAGCTGGCGGACAAGCCCCTGGCTCAGAACGAAAAGCACGACCAGCTGGCCGAGAAGGTCGAGTGCTCGGAAAGCCGCCAGGAAGCCCTGCTGGACGAGGGCCTGGAGGAAAGCTTCCCGGGCAGCGACCCGGTCAGCGTCAAGCGGATCACCTGACGGGAATCAGGCCTCGCGCGGGAAGCGCGCGGCGGCGCGGGAGGCGAAGCTGCCGTGGGCGGTTTCGCTCTCGGTCGGGCCGGCGGCCGGCATGACCACGCTGCTCTTGCGGCGACGGCGGCGCTGGCGCTGGGCCGAAATGTCCGAGAAACGCATGGCGCCGCGCTCGCGGGCGTCGCGGCGGACCGCCTCGATGTGGCTGGCCAGGTAGACGACCGAGATGCCCGCGACGTCCGCTGCGAAGTCGGTGAAGCTGGCGCTGCGATGGGCGAACAGCTGGGCGATCTCGGCGCTGGCCCCCAGCAGGATCGCGGCGATCGCCAGGTCGTTGCGGCGCATCTTGGGGAAGGCCAGGAAGGCCATGGCGGTCAGGCCGCCGAACGCCAGGGCGTGCGCGGCCTTGTCGCTGAGCCCGAAGGCTTCCTCCAGGCCCTGGAACGGGCCGAGCATCAGGGTTACGGCGCTGGCCGCCCCGACGAACAGCACGGCCTTGGCGGCGATAACGACATGGTTGGGCGTCAGCATGGGCTCGGCTCGCGGTGGAGCCTTGAGTCCTAAGGCCGCATGCCTCGCAAACCGTGAAGGAACACGGTCAACGGAAGATGACTATTTCTTAGGATTGACCGGCCGGGTCCTGGCCTTGTCGGCGGCGTCCTTGGCGATCTTCCAGGCGTGGTAGGCCTCCAGATACGGCTGCCGGCGCAGGATCTTCGAGGCGGGGTCGACGATCACCGGAACCGCGTCGCCGACGCGCACCCGGCCCGTCCCGTCGGCCATCGGCAGGGTTACCAGCTTGCCGCCGACCTTGACCTCGACCGGCATCGGAAAGCGCCCGGCCGGCGTCTTCCAGGCCAGCACCAGGTCCTCGCCCTCGCAGGTCTCGATCAGCTCGGGCAGGGCGGCGTGGCGAAGATAGGCGTCGAAGAACCAGCGGTAGTCGGCGCCGGTCGCCTCGTTCACGGCCTTGATGAAGTCGTCGGTCACCGCGTAGCGCGGGGCGAAGTTGCCGGGTTTGGGATCGGGGCGGCCATAGACCAGCACCCGGGTGGCGGTGAAGAACGCCTCGTCGCCGATCAGGCCGCGCAACGTGTGCAGCATGTTGGCGCCCTTGTAGTAGATGTCGGTCCCCGGCCCGACCTTGGCGTCGTAGACGGCTTCCTCCTCCATCGGCTTGCCCGAGACGATGGGGAACTTGTTGAAGCTCTTCACCCGCATCTCGTTCAGGCGGACCATGTATTCCATGTCGCCGTGCAGCCACTGCGAATAGAGCGGCTGCATGTAGGTGCCGAAGGCCTCGTGCAGCCACATGTCGTCCCAGTCGACATTGGTCATCTGGTTGCCGAACCACTCGTGGGCCAGTTCGTGCTCGAGCAGCCAGTCGAAGCCGTAGATCTCCTTGGCGTAGCCGGCGCCGTAGGCGTTCAGCGTCTGGTGCTCCATGCCCAGGTGCGGGGTCTCGACCGCGCCCATCTTCTCCGAGCGGAACGGGTAGGGCCCGATCATGCCTTCGTAGAAGTCGAGCATCGGCGTGAACTGGGCCAGCAGGTCGCGGCCCTTGGCCTCGTTGCCCTCCAGGGCCCAGAACTCGATGGGGAAGCTGTCGCCGAAACGGCTGCGGTAGAGCGCCGTCAGGTGGACGTAAGGCCCGATGTTGAGCGCCACGGCGTAGGTGTTGGGCGTCTTCATCCGCCAGTGGAAGGTGCGCCGGCCGCCGCCGGCCTCGGTGACGTCGATCAGGATCCCGCCCGACGGCGCCGACAGGCCAGCCGGAACGGTGACATGCAGGTCGACGAGGTCGGGCTCGCCGGTCGGATGGTCGATGCACGGCCAGAAGAGGTCGCAACCCTCGCCCTGGACGGCGGTGGCGATCCACGGGCGGCCGTCGGGGGCCTTGGTCCAGACGAAGCCGCCGTCCCAGGGCGCGTTGTTGGCCTCCACCGGCGCGCCGGCGTAGCGGATGCGCACCGCGGTGGTGTGGCCGGCCGGGATCGGGGCCGGCGGGGTGATCGAGAGGCGGCCGTCCGGATTGCGCCAGGCCGTGGATGGCAGCTCGCGACCGTCCAGAGACACCGCCGACACCGGCAGTTCGCGGTCGAGGTCGAGCACGATCACCGGCAGCTCGCGGTCGGCGCGCAGGGCCAGCACGGCCTCGCCGGAGATCGACTTGCGCTCGGGGAAGACCTCGATCGACAGGTCGACGTGCTCGATATGCACGCCGGCCTGGTCGGGCTTCAGCGCCCCGCCGGTGGCCAGGGTCTGGGCGGTGGGGGCGGCGCGCGCGGGCAACGACGGCTTGGCCGGCGCGGCGGCGATCAGCAGCGGCAGGGCGGCGGCGAGGGCCAGGGCCCGGGCGGACGATGACGGCACGGCGATTCCCCGCGATGGACGGAACTCATCGGTAGGGGAGGCGGGCGACCTCGCCAAGCCGTCGTTCCCATACTTCCCGTCATTCCCGCCCTTGTGGCGGGAACCTCTCTGTCAGCCGCAGGTGCAAGTGTGGCGGCGTGCTGAGCACGCCGTTTGCGCCGCAGGTGCAAGCGGAACCAGGAGTTCCCGCCACAAGGGCGGGAATGACGGGCAGATAGGCCGAACGCTCCGGGAGAGAGGGGCTCTATCCCTAGAGCTTCTCGCTGATCTTGATGGCCACCTTGCAGCCGGTCTGGATGACGGCGCTGAGCAGGGGGTAGGCCGTGGCCTCGTGGGCGCCTTCCTCGATGGCGAGGTCGCGGTGCATCAGCTCGTCGTCGCGGAACTTGGAGAGCTCGGCGGCCAGGGCCGGGTCGCGGTCCTTCAGCTCGTCGATCTGGCCGGCGTAGTGCTTTTCGATCACCGACTCGACGGCCTCGGTGCAGGCGTGGGCGGCCTTGTCGCCGATCAGGGCGGTGCCGGCGCCCAGGGTGAAGGCCGCCAGCCGCCACAGGGGCGACATCAGGGTCGGGCGCACCTTACGCTCGGATAACAGTTCGTCGAAGCGCGACAGGTGGACCTGTTCGTGGCCCTCCATCTCCTTCAGCTGCTCGGCGATGCGCTCGCGGCCGCGGGCGTGCTTCATCACCGCCTGCTGGCCGCGATAGATGTGCACGGCGGCCAGTTCGCCGGCTTGGTCGACGCGCAGGATCTCGGCCAGGCGAGCGGCCTGGGCGCCGCGACCGGGACGGGGCGGAACGGCTTTCTGCTGGGCGGCGCTCATCTTCAGGCCTCCTTCGAACGCAGGGCGGCGAAGGCCGAGACGACGGCCAGGCCCAGCGAGACCAGGGCGTTCCAGCCGGCCATCGACAGGCCCAGGAACACCCAGGCGGCCTTATCGCACATCGGCGGGGCGATCTTGGCGCCCTTCAGCATGGCCACCAGGTCGTCGGAGGTCGCCAGACCACCGCCGGTGCAGGTGCTGGGGCCGGGCCACCACTTCCATTCGACGCCGGCGTGGAAGGCCGCCAGGCCCGCGCCGTAGAGGAAGATCGCGCCCAGCAGCCACAGGGCCGGGGCGCGCAGGCGCGTCCAGAGGGGCGTGCGCTGCAGGATCGTGGCGATCAGGCCGACGGTTCCGGCGACCCAGTAGACCTCCCGCTGCTTCAGGCACAGGTGGCAGGGCGCCAGACCCCCGAAGCTTTCGAAAGCATGGGCCGCGCCCAGCATGATCGCGCTGGCGGCGAAGGCCAGGACCGGCCAGTGCCGGGCGACCCACGCCAGGGGCGGACGCTTGGGGACGAGGGGACCGGTCGTCACGGCCGGGGTGTCGGTGGTCATACGGCGCACGCGCCTCCGCTGCTTCCTCCCAGGAAATGGCTCGCGGCGAGGCCGATGACAAGGAGCAGGATCAAACCGCCGGCCACCAGCGCCAGCCGGCGCTCGATCACTGGCAGCAGGGCGGGGCCGAACTTCTTGACCACGAAGGCGACGAGGAAGAAGCGACCGGCTCGGGTTGCGGTGCAGGCCGCCACGAAGATCGGAAAGTTAAAGTGCAGCAGGCCCGAGGTGATCGTCACCAGCTTGAACGGGATTGGGGTGAAGCCCTTGGCGATGATCACCCAGGAGCCCCACTGATTGTACCAGCACTCGGCGTCGGCCAGGGCGTTCGGCTTGCCCAGCATAGCAAGCAATTGCTGGGCGTTAGCTGTGAAGAAGTAGCCGATGGCGTAGCCGAGGATCCCACCCAGCACCGAGGCCAGGGTGCAGATGGCGGCGTAGCGCCAGGCCCGGTCGGGGCGGGCCAGCACCATCGGGGCCAGCATCACGTCGGGCGGGACGGGGAAGAACGAGCTCTCGGCGAAGGAGACGGCGAACAGGCTCTTGGGAGCGTGACGCGAGGCGGCCAGGCCCATGACCCAGTCGTAGAGGCGGCGCAGCATGCGAACTCCCGTTTGCGGATGCGCCGTTGCTAGCAGGGGGCGGCGCGCTTGTCCCGGGCGATGCGACGACGATTTCCGGTTCTTTTTGCGACGCCGCGAAGGCGGGCGCTGAACGGGGCTCCAGGCAGTAAAACGCCCCGTCCTCCAGGCGCCGGGCCGACATGGCGCGGAGGAGGACGGGGCCACGCGGTCGCCGCAACATTACGACCGCGTGTCTCGATAAGGACCTTGCGGGTCCTAGAACTTGACCGCCAGCGAGACGCTGTAGTTGCGGCCCGGGGCGGTGTAGCCGTCGACGATCACCGCCGGCACCGTGGCCGAGGCGGCGGCCGACTGGCCGCGCACGTCCGACCACCACCAGTACTTCTCGTCCGTCAGGTTGAAGACGCCGCCGCGCAGGGTGACCGCGTCGGTGACGTTCCAGTAGGCGGTGACGTCGGCCGTGGTGAAGGCCGGCGGGGCGAAGCAGCCGCCCGTGCAGGTGACGCCCAGGCTGTCGAAGGACTTCTTCTGCACGTGCATGACGCTGAACTGGCCGCCGAAGCGACCAGCCGGATCGCGGTACGACAGGCCGGCCGTGAACTTGGCCGGATCGACCGACTGCAGCGGGGTGCTGACGCCCGCCGTGTTGGTCGAGAAACCGCGGGCGTACGAAGCCGCGCCGATCAGGCGCCAGTTGTCGGCGATGATGACCTCGCCGCGGGCCTCGGCGCCGCTGATCTCGGCCTCGGCCAGGTTGACGAACTGGAACACGGCCGGGTCGGTCGGGCGGAACGAGCCGCTGACCTGCACCTGCTCGATGAAGTCGTCGTACTTGCCGGTGAAGCCGGTGACGCTGATGTTCCAGGTCGGCTGGCGCAGGCGGAAGCCCAGCTCGAAGGTCTGGCTGGTCTCGGGCTTCAGGTCCGGATTGGCGATCGCGGTGTAGAAGCTGGTCGGGTTCGAGAAGCCGTTGTTGACCTGCGAGGGCGCTGGGGCCTTGAAGCCGGTGGCGGCGTTGACGAACACGCTGATCAGGTCGGTGGCTTGCCACACGGCCGACAGCTTCGGCGAGAAGCGCGAGTCGCTCTGGCCGACCGCGGTGTTGGCGGTGAACAGCGGGTCGTTCTTCGGATCCAGCTTGTAGTAGTCGTAGCGCAGGGCCGGATAGAAGGTGACCGGACCGACCGAGAACTCGTCCTGCACGTAGCCGCCGAACAGGGTGTAGTCGGTGGTCGGGAAGGCGCGGTTGGGGAAGGTCTCGCCGGCCGGCGGCACGGTGCCGTCGCGCAGGCCCTGCTGGCGGGTCAGCGAGGCGTCGGCGCCCCAGACGATGCTGTGGTCCACGCCGCCGAAGCTGGCCTTGCTGGTCAGTTCGACCGCGCCGCCGAACACTTCGTTGTCGAACTTGGCGTCGCGGGTGCGGTCGGCGGCGGTGTAGCGGTCCTCGGCCGAGAACTGCCGGGTGGTGCTGTCCTGGTAGTAGAGGGTGGTGCGGGCGCTCTGGATCAGGCCCTGGCCGCCGGTGAAGGCGTGGGCCAGGCTGACGCGGTCGCGGCGCATCTTGTCGAAGGCGGTCAGGCCGACGACGGCCGTCGAGGCCGGGGTGGCGTTCGGGGCGACATAGGTGATCGCCGACAGCACGTTCCAGTCGATGTCGCGATCCAGGTGGTCGACGGTCAGCGAGAACTTGTTGCGGTCGTCGAGGTTGAACACCAGCTTGCCGAGCACGGCGTTGGAGCTGTTGTCCTCGGGATTGGCGACCGTGCGGCGCACGTCGCGCAGGGCGGCCGTGCCTTGGGTCTCGGTTTCGTGGCCGTCGCGGCGGGTATAGGCCAGCAGGCCTTCCCAGCGGCCGCTGGCGCCGGCGACCAGGGCGCTTTCGCTCCAGCTTTCGTCGGCCGAGCTGTAGCCGACGCGGCCCCGGGCGGCGATCGACTTGCCCTGCAGGACGTCGGACGGATCCTTGGTGAAGAAGCTGACCGAGCCGGCCAGGCCGTCGCTGCCGTAGAGGGCCGAGGCCGGGCCGCGCACGATCTCGACCGACTTCAGCACGTCGACGTCGACATAGTCGCCGCGGCCGGCGGCCTGGGCGCCGAAGGCGTAGCCGTCGGGCACGCGCACGCCGTCGACCATGATCAGGACGCGGTTGCCCTCCAGGCCGCGAATGGCGAAGCCGGCGTTGCCGTCACGGCCCGTCGAGGCGCCGGCGGCGGTGAAGCGGGACGGGGCGCTGCGCACCGAGACGCCCGGCTCGAAGCGCACCAGGTCCTTCACGTCGTTGACCAGGGCGTCCTCGATCTCCTGGCTCGTCGTCACGGTGACGGTGGCGGGGGCGTCGAGCACCGACTTCTCGCTGCGCGTGGCGGTGACCGTGACCTTGTCGACTTCGGCCACGTCGGCCGAGGGCGCGTCGGCCGCGAAGGCCGCCGTGGCGGAGAGCAGGGCGCCGGCCGAGACGGCGGCGAGATAGGCGAGTCTGTTGCGCGACAAAGTTCGAGATCCCCAGTTTTCGGCCTCAGATGCGAATTGTTCGCATTCGTTGGATGGGGAGCTACGACCGTCTGGCGGCTTGGTCAAGTTATTTGCAATTGATTCTTAGATTCATCCGCAATAGGAGCCTCTTCAACGCACCGATCGTCCTGGAAGGGGGATTCCGATGAAGACCATGCTCGCTTCGGCGGCGCTGCTGGCGGGCCTTGGCCTGTCCGGCCTGGCGCACGCCCACTCGCCCTACATGCTGCCCAGCACCTTCGACGTCTCCGACCGCAAGGTAGTGACCGTCCAGGGCTCGTTCACCGAAAGCTTCTTCACGCCGGAAGTGGTGATGAAGTCCGACACCTATGCGGTGGTCGGTCCGGACGGCGTGCGTAAGGCCCTGACCCCGACCTACCTGCGCGAACTGGCCCTGGTCGAGGCCCCGGTCGAGACGGCCGGCACCTACCGCATCACCACCGGCCAGCGCGCCGGCCGCGTCGGCAAGGCCACGCTGGTCAACGGCGAGTGGGAGTTCCTCGAGCCGGGCAAGGCCCCGGCCGGCGCCGAGGTGGTGGACATGCAAAGCATCACCACCGCCGACGTCTACGTGACCCGCGGCGCGCCCAGCACGGCCGCCCTGGCCCCGGTCGGCAAGGGCCTGGAGTTCCAGGCCATCACCCACCCCAGCGACATCACCACCGGCCAGCCGGCCAAGTTCGTGGTGCTGTACGACGGCAAGCCCGTTGCCGGCCAGGAGGTCACCCTGACCGCCGGCGGCGACCGCTACGCCGACGTCAAGGCCGCCCCGGTCACCGTCAAGAGCGACGCCCAGGGCCGCTTCGAGCTGAAGCCCGAGCGCTCGGGCGTCTACCAGGTCCAGGCCCGCTACCGCGTCGCCCCGGCCGCCGCCGGCCAGCCCGGCCAGAGCCACACCTACTCCCTGACCTTCGAATCCCTGCGCTGAGAGCCGACATGATCCGCAACACCCTGATCCTGGCCGCCGTCCTGGCCGCCGTCTCCGCCCCGGCCCTGGCCGCCTCGCACGCCCGCGACACCTTCATCAAGGAGCAGGACGTCAACGGCGACGGGATCGTCACCAAGGAAGAGTTCGTCATCACCCGCGACCAGCTGTTCAAGGCCATCGACGCCGACAAGAACGGCGTGCTGTCCAAGGAAGAGTACGTCGGCGAGTTCAAGGTCCGCCTCGAGAAGCGCCTGGCCGCCTCGACCGAGACCGCCGAGAAGAAGGAAGAAGAGCGCGTACGCCAGATGCGTCAGGCCGACGTGCGCTTTGGCGTCCTCGACAGCGACAAGAGCGGCGGCATCACCCCGGCCGAGTTCGCCTATTCGGGCTGGCGGATGTTCGTGACCCACGACACCAACAAGGACGGCGTGGTTTCGGCCGCCGACCCGGTGGCCGCGGACACGAACTAGATCCGCCAAACCTCGCCCTTGGGGGGGCGCGCCCTCGGCTTCTTGATCCCCTTCTGGAGCCGGGGGCGCTTGCCCGTCGCCTAGTCTGTCGGTGCGTATACGCGCACCCAGTCCACCAGCAGGCTTTCGGGCAAGGCCGCGTCGTCGACGCCGCGCCGGCCCGTCGTCTCCGCCCACCGCCCGCCGACCGCCAGGTTGAAGATCAGGTGGAAGCGCTCGTCGAAGGGCCGTCCGCCCGCCCGGGTGAAATAGGGCTTTCCGTCCAGCAGCCAGGTCAGCCGGCTGGGCGTCCATTCCAGCGCGAACACGTGGAAGGCCGTCAGGTCGCCCAGCGCCGTGTCTGCCGAGTCGCTGCGGTTGGCTTGCAGCGTCGGGCCGTGATGCACCGCGCCCCGCACCCGGTCGCGGCAGGACCGGCAGCGGACCCCCAGGTTCACGGCCTCGGCGATGTCGATCTCGCCCGACAGCGGGTAGGGGCCGTAGTTGTCGTGCTCGGGCAACATCCAGATCGCCGGCCACAGCCCCTGGCCCAGCGGCAGCTTGGCGCGCACCTCGATGCGGCCGTAGCGGAACGAGGCCAGGCCCTTGGTGCTGACGCCGCCCGAGGCGTAGTCACGGCTCACCCGCGGGCCGCCGTCGCGACGGGCCGGGCCCGATGCGCGCTCCTTGCGGGCGTTCAGCCGCAGCACCCCGCCAGAGACGGTGACATTGGCCGGCGCGTAGCACTGGCGCTCGTCGTTGCCCCCGCCCCAGCAGTCGGTCGCCGCCGTCCATTTGGCCGGATCCAGGCGATCGCCGTCGAACTCGTCCGACCATATCAGTCGCGGCGCCGCCATGGCCGGGCAGGCGAGGGCGGCCAGCAGCAGAGCCAGGCGCAGGCGCCTCACGGGATCGCCGTGGTCGAGCGGCCGCCGGCCGGCAGGCCCAGGGTCACGCGCCCCTTGGCGGCCTTGGGCAGCACGATCTCGACGTCGGAAACGCCCTTCGGCGCATTGGCGGTCAGGATCCAGCCAGAGCCGTTCGGCGCGACGTCGATGTCGAGGGCGTCACGCGCCGCCCACCAGTCGCCGAAGGCTCGGGTCGAGCCCATCCAGGCCCGGCCCTTCCAGCGATCGGCCAGGGCTGCCTCGAACTTCAGCTTGTCGCCGACCGTGTTGGGATGGATCAGCACCGTGACCACGCCCCCGTCCCGGGCCACGCGCGTCACCAGGGCGTCGGCCGCGTCGAGCCGCTGCAGCAGGGGCGGGGCCTCCTCGTCCTCGATGGCGACGGGGAACTCGAACACCGGCTGCAAGGCGCCGTCGGCCCGTCCATCTGTCAGCTGGAAGGGCAGGTGGGTCAGCACCGTGTTGGCGGTGATCGACGAGGAGTAGCGATAGCCGCTGGCCTCCAGGGCCTGGGGCAGGGTGAACGGATAGGCCAGCCGTCCGGGGCGGAACGAGACGACGTCAGCGCCCGCCAGCCGGTCGAGCAGGAACTTCGAGACCCTGAGCTCGCCCAGGATGGTGGCGTCGCGCACCTTGGTGTCGGTCTCGACGAAGGGGCGGTAGCGGGGATAGCGCTCGCGGCCGCTGCCCAGGTCCATCCGCTCGAACTCGCGCGAGTGGGCGACGGTGTGGCTGCCTACCTCCTGGCCGCGCGCCAGCAGGCCCTTCACGTCGGCCACGGCGGCGTCGTCGAAGAACACCTTGTCGTTGTAGTCCTTCATGTACTTGGTCTGGACGAAGAAGGTCCCGCGGATGTCCCGGGCCTTCAGGGCGTCGGCATAGGCCAGGGCGTTGCGAACCGACGGGCCGTAGTCGACGTCGTGGGTGAACAGGATCGACACCTGCCTGCCGGCCGGGACGGTCGAGACCAGCCAGGGCATCGGCTCGCCGGCCAGGTAGAGGTCGCGCACCCAGCGGAACAGGCTGTCCAGCGACGGCTCGTAGCCGTTGACGTAGCGCCGGGCCAGGGTCTCGGCCCGGCCGTTCATGGCGCGCTGGGCCAGCGAGCCGAGGTCGACGCCCAGCACGCAGGCCTGGCCGCCCACCCGCCGGCAGGCGGCGGCGACCGAGCCGTCGTCGAAGCGGGCGGCGACCTCCGCCGTCCCGGGCGCGTAGCCGACGCTGGCGACCTTGGCCTCGCCGGTGGACGAGACGACGATCTCGTCGCGCTCGGGCTCGCCGGTGGTCTTCGTCCAGCGCATGCGCAGGCGGGAGGAGGCTTCGGTTCCCCCGCCGACGCCGAACAGTTCGCCAAGCCCGCCGCCGGCCAGGTTGAAGGCCAGCACCGTGCCGCCGCCGCGCACATGCTGGGCCAGGGCCCGCAACTGCTCGGCGCTCAGCACCCGGCCCGAGACGATCGGATAGACCAGCACCACCTTGTGGGTCAGGGCCTTGGCGGGATCCTGCGTCACCGTGATCGGCACGCCGTGGGCGCGGAAGCCGCGCACCAGGCCCAGCCATCCCGACTGCGGGTCGGTGACCAGGATCGCCAAGCGATGCGGGCCGCCCTTGTCGAACTGCGCGATGCGGGTGCGGGGCGGCTCGACGATCTTGGAAGCCTTGGCCGGGCCGCGCACGCCGGGGAAGACGTGCATCACCGACGGATCGGGCCGCTCGCGCCACAACCACCAGCCGCCCGCCAGGAGCACGGCGAAGACGAGCAGAAGCAGCGGCAGGCGACGGCGGATCATGAGGCCTCCAGTCAAGCGCCGGACATCCAAACCCGAAAACGCCCGATGCGCGAGCCCGTGATTTCGTGATCCGCACGGTTGCGGGCGCGCCGCGAAGCTTTCCCTTCGGCGCGGGGGCTTCTATATGCGGACGCCTCCTGTTTCTCGTTCGCCCCCGGAAAGACGCCCGTTCCATGGCCCGCATCCTGATCACCTCGGCCCTGCCGTACATCAACGGCATCAAGCACCTGGGCAATCTCGCGGGCTCGATGCTGCCGGCCGACGTCTATGCGCGCTTCCAGCGGGCGCGGGGCCACGACACCCTCTACATCTGCGCCACCGACGAGCACGGCACCCCGGCCGAGCTGGCCGCGGCCGCCGCCGGCCAGGACGTCGCCACCTACTGTGAAGAGCAGCACGTGCTGCAGCACGACGTGGGCCGCGCCTTTGGCCTCTCGTGGGACCATTTCGGCCGCTCGTCCTCGCCGCAGAACCATCGCCTGACCCAGCACTTCGCCGAGGTGCTGGAAGCGCAGGGCCTGATCGAGGAGCGGGTCGACCAGATGGTCTACTCGATCGACGACCGCCGCTTCCTGCCCGACCGCTATATCGAGGGCACCTGCCCGCATTGCGGCTTCGAGAAGGCCCGCGGCGACCAGTGCGACAACTGCGGCAACCTGCTGGATCCGACCGACCTGAAGGACCCGTACTCGGTGATCTCGGGCTCGCGGAACCTCGAGGTGCGCGACACCAAGCACCTCTACCTGCTCCAGACCAAGATGGCCGACCGTATCCGCGCCTGGGTCGACAGCCATCCCGACTGGCCGACCCTGGCCAAGTCGATCGCCTACAAGCACCTGGACGAGGGCCTGATCGACCGCGGCATCACCCGCGACCTGGCCTGGGGCGTGCCGGTGACCAAGGACGGCCTGCCGCGTCCGGGCATGGAGGAGAAGGTCTTCTACGTCTGGTTCGACGCCCCGATCGAATACATCGCCGCCACCCAGGAATGGGCCGAGGCCGCGCCGGATCGTGACTGGCGCTCGTGGTGGCGCACCGACGCCGGCGCCGACGACGTCCGCTACGTCCAGTTCATGGGCAAGGACAACGTGGCGTTCCACACCGTCAGCTTCCCGGCCACCATCCTCGGCTCCGAAGAGCCGTGGAAGAGCGTCGACATGCTGAAAGCCTTCAACTGGCTGAACTGGTACGGCGGCAAGTTCTCGACCAGCAGCAAGCGCGGCGTGTTCATGGACGCGGCGCTCGACATCCTGCCGCCGGACCTGTGGCGCTGGTACCTGACCTCGAACTCGCCGGAAGGCAGCGACACGGCCTTCACCTGGGAGCAGTTCGCCAGCGCCGTGAACCGCGACCTGGCCGACGTGCTGGGCAACTTCGTCAACCGCATCCTGAAGTTCACCGAGAGCAAGTTCGACGGCGTCGTGCCGGAGGGCGGCGAGATCGGTCCGCTGGAGGAGAAGCTCTACGCCGACGTCGCCGAGCGCCTGGCTGACCTCGCCGAGCAGATGGACGCCATCGAGATCCGCAAGAGCGCCCAGGCGCTGCGGGCGCTGTGGGTGGTCGGCAACGAGTACCTGCAGGAAGCCGCCCCCTGGACGGCGATCAAGACCGACCGCGACCGCGCCGCCGTGATCGTGCGCACGGCCCTGAACCTGGCGGCGCTCTACGCCCGCATCTCGGCTCCGTTCATCCCGTTCGCCGCCGAAAAGATCGGCGAGGCCTTCGGCCAGGCCTGGCCGCCCGCGTGGCCGACCGCCGACGTCGCCGCCGAACTGTCGACCGTGCCGGCCGGCCAGGCCGTGCGCGCGCCCGAAGTGCTGTTCAAGAAGATCGACGACGACATGATCGCCGAATGGGCCGCGCGGTTCGGCGGGGCGGAGTAAAAATCCTCCCCCTGAGGGGGGAGGCGGCCTGAAGGGCCGGAGGGGGAAGTCCCTGCGGAAACTGGTGAAGTCGTAGGCGTGGGAGTTTACATCCCCCTCCGTCGGCTTCGCCGACACCTCCCCCTTCAGGGGGAGGATCTGAAACCGCTTCCCCTTCACCGCACACCGCTCTACGAGCGGGCCATGCCGCTCGTCGCCCGTCTCAGCCTGTTCTACGTGGCCATCTACCTGGTCATCGGGGTGAGCCTGCCGTACGTGGCCACCTTCCTGCGGGCGAGAGGGCTTTCCGGCGCCGAGATCGGCGCCGTGCTGGCCGCGCCGCTGCTGCTGAAGCCCTTCACCGGCGCGGCGCTGGCCGTCTGGGCCGACGGCTTCAGGCTGCGCCGCTCGCCGATGATCCTGCTGGCGATCGCCGCCGCCTGCGCCTACCTCGCCATGCTGGTCGCGCCGGGCTTCTGGGGCCTGCTGGTCTGCTGGCTGCTGGGCGCGACCCTCTTCTCGACCATCTCGCCGCTGATCGACGTCGTCACCCTGCGCCGCGCGCGGACGGAGGGCTTCAACTACGGCCTGCCGCGCGGCTCCGGCTCCAGCGCCTTCATCGCCGCCAACCTGGCCATGGGCCTGGTGCTGACCTGGATGGGGGCCGAGGTCATCGTCGTCTGGATCACCGTGGCGGCGCTGCTGACGGCCTTCGCCGCCTTCGCCCTGGTGCCGGCCGAGCGGGTCCATGACGAGGGCGAGGCCCCCGCCAAGCGGGATCGCTGGAAGGGCCTGGGCAGCCTGCTGACCGATCGGGTGTTCGTGCTGGCGGTGGTCACCGCCGGCCTGATCCAGGGGGCGCACGGCTTCTACTACAGCTTCTCGACCATCCTCTGGCGCAGGCAGGAGATCCCCGAGCCGATGATCGGCGTCCTGTGGGGCGTCGGCGTGGCCGCCGAGGTGGGGTTCATGTGGTTCCTGGAGCCCTGGCGACGTCGCGTCGGCCCCGGCCGGCTGCTGGCCATGGGCGCGGGCGCGGCGGTGATCCGCTGGACCGCCTACGCCTTCGCCCCGCCGCTATGGGCGCTGTTTCCGCTGCAGATGCTGCACGCCTTCACCTTCGCCGCCAGCTTCCTGGCCTCGCTGCAGTTGATCGAGCGCCTGACGCCGCCCAAGAGCGCCTCGGCCGCCCAAGCGCTCAACTCGGCGGTGTCGCAGGGCTTCACCCTGGGCCTGGCGACGCTGGCCTCCGGTCCGCTGTTCGACGCCCTGGGCGTGAAGGGCTACTGGGCGATGGCGGCGCTGGGCGCGGCGGGGCTGGTCGGCGCGCTGGTGTTGGGGCGGAGCGCGCGGGTGAAGGCGGGGGCGTAGACGCTCCAAGCTCCCGTCATTCCCGCCACAAGGGCGGGAATGACGGGATGAAGGGGGAGGGGCGAACCCTCCCGCTCTAGATCTCGTACGAGATCTCTTCGCCTTCCAGCCAGGCCACGATCTGCTCGGCGGCGGCCACCGGGTCGACCTTGGTGGTGTCGATGACCAGTTCGGCCGCCTCGGGCGCCTCGTAGGGGCTGTCGATGCCGGTGAAGTTCTTCAGCTGGCCCGAGCGCGCCTTCTTATAGAGACCCTTGACGTCGCGGCTCTCGGCCACGGCCAGGGGGGTGTCGACGAACACCTCGACGAACTCGCCCTCGGCCAGGATCTCGCGCGCCAGCTGGCGCTCGGCCCGGAACGGCGAGATGAAGGCGGTCAGCACAATCAGGCCGGCGTCGACCATCAGCTTGGCCACCTCGGCCACGCGGCGGATATTCTCGACGCGGTCCTCCTCGGTGAAGCCGAGGTCCTTGTTGAGCCCGTGGCGGACGTTGTCGCCGTCCAGCAGGTAGGTGTGTCGGCCCAGCGCGTGCAGGCGCTTTTCCACCAGGTTGGCGATGGTCGACTTGCCCGCGCCCGACAGGCCGGTCAGCCACACGACGCGGCCGCGCTGGCTCTTCAGGGCCGCTCGCGAGGCCTTGGAGACGTCGGTGTGCTGCCAGTGGATGTTGTCGGCCCGGCGCAGAGCGAAGTTCAGCAGGCCCGCGCCGACGGTGCGGTTACTGATCCGGTCGATCAGGATGAAGCCGCCCAGGTCGCGATTGTCGGCATAGGCCTCGAACGGAATGGCCTGGTCGAGCGAGATGTTGACGTGGGCGATCTCGTTGAGCTCCAGCCGCTTGGCGGCGGTGTGCTCCAGCGTGTTGACGTTCACCCGGTGCTTGATCTCGGTGACGCTGGCGCCCACGAGGCGCGCGCCGATCTTCAGCAGGTAGGAGCGACCCGGCGGCAGGGGCTCGTCGTCCATCCAGACGAGGGTCGCCTCGAACTGGCCGGCGACGGCGCAGGGGCTGTCGGCGGCGACCAGAACGTCGCCACGGCTGACGTCGACTTCATCGGCCAGGGTGATGGTCACCGACTGGCCGGCGACGGCCTGGTCCAGGTCGCCCGGCAGGGTGACGATGCGCGACACCCGGCTTTCGCGGCCCGACGGCAGCACCTTGACCCGGTCGCCCGGCCTCACCACGCCCGAGGCCAGCTGGCCCGAGAAGCCGCGGAAGTCGAGGTTCGGGCGGTTGACCCACTGCACCGGCATGCGGAACGGCTGGGCCTGCAGGCTGTCCTCGACCTCGACGCTCTCCAGCCAGTCCATCAGGATCGGGCCGTCGAACCACGCCGTGTGCTCGCTGCGCACGGCGATGTTGTCGCCGCCCAGGCCCGAGATCGGGATCGGGGTGAAGACGGAAAGGCCGATCTTTTCGGCGAAGGCGCGGTAGTCGGCGACGATGGCGTCGAAGGTCGCCCGGTCCCAGCCGACCAGGTCCATCTTGTTGACCGCCAGCACCACGTTGCGGATGCCGAGCAGGGACACGAGGTAGGAGTGGCGACGGGTCTGGGTCAGCACGCCCTTGCGCGCGTCGATCAGGATCACGGCCGCGTCGGCGGTCGAGGCCCCGGTGACCATGTTGCGCGTATATTGCTCGTGGCCGGGGGTGTCGGCGACGATGAACTTGCGCTTGTCGGTCGAGAAGAACCGGTAGGCGACGTCGATGGTTATGCCCTGCTCGCGCTCGGCGGCCAGGCCGTCGACCAGCAAAGCAAAGTCGATCGCCCCGCCTTGCGTGCCCACGCGCTTGGAGTCGGCCTCGAGGGCGGCCATCTGGTCCTCGAAGATCATCTTGCTGTCGTAGAGCAGCCGGCCGATCAGGGTGGACTTGCCGTCGTCGACGCTGCCGCAGGTGATGAAGCGCAGCAGCGACTTGTTCTGGTGGGCCTCGAGATAGGCCTCGATGTCTTCGGCGATGAGGGCGGACTGGTGAGCCATCAGAAGTAGCCCTCCTGCTTCTTCTTCTCCATCGAGGCGGACTGGTCGTGGTCGATGACCCGCCCCTGGCGCTCGCTGGTGGTGGTCAGGAGCATCTCCTGGATGATCTCGGGCAGGGTCGAGGCGGTGCTCTCGACGGCGCCGGTCAGCGGGTAGCAGCCCAGGGTGCGGAAGCGCACGCTCCTGATCTGCGGCTCCTCGCCCTCGCGCAGGCGGAAGCGCTCGTCGTCGACCATGATCAGCGCCCCGTCGCGCTCGACCACCGGCCGCGGGGCCGAGAAGTAGAGCGGCACGATCGGGATGTTCTCCAGGTGGATGTATTGCCAGACGTCCAGCTCGGTCCAGTTGGAGATCGGGAAGACGCGCAGGGATTCGCCCGGGTGCTTGCGGGTATTGTAGAGCTTCCACAGCTCGGGGCGCTGGTTCTTGGGATCCCAGCGCTGCTCGGCCGAGCGGAAGCTGAACACGCGCTCCTTGGCGCGGCTCTTTTCCTCGTCGCGGCGGGCGCCGCCGAAGGCCGCGTCGAAGCCGTACTTGGCCAGGGCCTGCTTGAGGCCTTCGGTCTTCCAGAGATCGGTGTGCAGGGCGCTGCCGTGGTCGAACGGGTTGATGCCGCGCGCCTCGGCCTCGGGGTTCTTGTGGACGAGCAGGTCGAAACCCAGCTGCTCGGCGATCTTGTCGCGCAGCTCGTACATCGCCTTGAACTTCCAGGTCGTATCGACGTGCAGCAGCGGGAAGGGCGGCTTGGACGGATAGAACGCCTTGGCGGCCAGGTGCAGCATCACCGCGCTGTCCTTGCCGATCGAATACAGCATGACCGGGTTTTCGCACTCGGCCGCGACCTCGCGCATGATGTGGATGCTCTCGGCTTCCAGGCGCTGCAGGTGGGTGAGGCGAGCGGGGGTGATCAGCGGCATCGGCGGCTCGGAAGCGACGGCGGGCGCCTGGGGTGCAAGCTGGGTAAGGGCCAAGACGGTCGTCCGCAAACAGAAAGACTTCGCCCGCGCCGAGCGGCGAGAGGGAAGCACCGGGGGAGCCTGCGACCTAGGTCTCCGGGGGCCTGGGAGCAAGGCGCAGAAATCTAGGGTCGCTGTCAGCTTGTGTGGGCGCCGTTGCGTCAACATGACCAAAAGTTCATTCGAGCATGGCCATGGATTGCGGCATAACGGCGCTATCGGATCGACGGGTAAGCCGATGTCATTCTTGTCAGAACTCCTCGCGGCGATCGTGCTGTGGCTCTCGGCCACGGCCCTGTGCCAGTTCGGCGTGGTGATCGAGGAAAAGATCATCAAGCCGAAGGTCGAGCGCACCGTCGCGCGGTCGCCGCGCGAGGCCGCGCGCCTCGAAACCGCGCCCAAGATCATCTGCCCCGAGCAGGCCGCGCGCCTCGCCCGCGCCTGATCCGTCCGCCCCGGGATCGTCGGGGCGACACCTCCCAGAATCGCGCAACACTCGGTCCGCTTTGGGGAAAACCGCGTCAACCGGCTATGCGCGGGCGCCTTTCGCGGCTAGGTTTACTCGCCTGCGCGATGAAGGGGCTTGCGCGCTGCGTCGCTGTGAGAGGCCCCCTCGTCGTTCGCCTTGGGACAGTGGCTGCGTATGAAGCCTAAGAAGCGCCGACCGCTCGACTTTTCCACCCTGCCGGTGGAGACGCCCCGCGATGATGCGGCGCCTGCTTCTGGCCTGCCCGAGTCGGACCCGTCGATCTTCGCCGCCGCCGAGCCCGATCCCGACGCGCCGATCAGCGAGCCGGACAACGATCTCGACATCGCCGACCTGCCGGAGGCGGGTTTCCTCGCCGCGCCGCCGCGCGGCGCGCGTCCGCCGTCCTATCAGCCGCCGGAGCCGCAAGCCGAGCCCGCGCCAGAGCCCCTGACCTCGGCGATCGCGCCCGAACCCGCGCCTCAGCCGGAACTCGAGCCTGAAGCGCCGCCGCCCGCCGAGCCCGCCGCCGATACGTTGGAGCCGGTGCTGCGCGAGGATCGCTCCTCGGCGCGTCGCTCGTTCTTCCGCGGTTCGCCGCCGTCCGAGCCGGCCGTACCTGAACCGGTCTCGCCGCCGGAACCCGAACCCGCGGCCGAGGCGCCGCCGCCCGTGCCCGAATCCATGCCCGAATTCGCCCCGCCGCCGGAACCGCGAGCGCGCCGCACGCGCACGGCCGAGCGCACGCCTGCCGACGACCTGTCGCCGCTGCCGACCTTCCTGACCGCGCCCGCCGCGGCCCAGCCGCCGGCTCCGCGTCCCGAGCCGGAACCGCCCGCCCGGTCGGAGCCGGCCGCGCGTCCGCCCGCCGCCGAACGCCCGGTGCACGCGCTGTCTGAAAAGGCCGAACGCAAGCCGATGCCGGGCGGCGTCTACTGGAGCCTGGCCGTCTGCGTCGCCGCCCTCTGGGCCGTCGCGCCGGTGATGTTCGCCCTTGGCTATGGTCCCTCGCTGCCGTTGCCGGTCACCATGGCGGTGTTCGCCGCCCTGGCCGCGGGGCCTGCCGCCTTCATCCTGCTGGCCGCCTACATGCTGCGCCAGGCCATGGGCGTGTCGGCCGAGCTGCGTCGCACGCGCCAGCTGACCGACCAGTTGCTGACGCCCGCGACCCTGGCCGCCGCCGGGGCGACCGGCGTGGTCGACGCCCTCAGCGGCCAGATCGACGCGGCCACCAGCGCCGCCGACGCCGCCCGCGAGCGCATCATCACCCTGCGCCAGGCCTTGGCTGAAGAGACCGCCCGTCTGGTCGAGGCCGCCGATTCGTCCAGCCGCATGGCCAGGCAGCTGGCCGAGGGCCTGGGCCATGAGCGCGCCGCCATGCAGACGCTGTCGACCGCCCTCGACACCCAGTCGACCGCCGTGGTCGACGCCATCGGCAGCCAGGCGCGCATGGTCGCCGAGGCCTCAGACCTGGCCGAAACCCAGCTGCGCGAAGCCGAGGCCGCCCTGGCCGCCCGCGCCGCCGAGGCGTCCGACGCCGCCCGCATCGGGGCCGAGGACCT
>Ga0247823_10000689_pt1 | contig 28498 bp, 22 predicted proteins | sample 13C_PalmiticAcid_2_FD_192426 | JGI IMG/M metagenome (GOLD analysis project Ga0247823, IMG submission 192426) | Soil microbial communities from agricultural site in Penn Yan, New York, United States - 13C_PalmiticAcid_Day30 | ecosystem: Environmental > Terrestrial > Soil > Agricultural land...
GACGCGGCGAGGCGGCCTCGCCGCGTCCGACCACAAGCGTGGCCCCCGCGCCGGGCAACCCGTTCGTGGCCCCGGCCGTCCGCGATCCGGTGGTCGGCGACATCGACCGCCAGATCGCCGAGATCACCGCCCGCACGGCCGCGCAGGTCGCGGGCTCGGCCCAGATCCGCACCCGCTCGGGCGAGGCGGGCCTTGGCCGGCTGCACGAACTGTCGGCGACGGCGTCGGCCTCGGCCAACCTCGGCGAAGTGCGCTTCACCGCCTCGGTCTCGCCGGTCAGCATCGACGGCGGCACGCCCTCGGGCTCGGCCGAGCAGCGCTATGGCGGCAACCAGATCGTCAACGCCCGGGCCATCGTCGGTGAATTCGCGCCCGTCTATCGCGCCGCCTCGCCGCAGAGCGCCTCGGGCGCGTCGGTGAATCTCGCCATGGAAGCCGGGCCGCTGAAGGCCGACATCGGCACGACCCCGATCGGCTTCGGCGACATCGACGTGGCCGGCGGCGTGACCTTCTCGCCGCGCCTGGGCGCCAACGGCCAGGGCAAGGCCTGGATCGAGCGGCGCCCGGTCACCGACAGCGTGGTGGCCTATGCCGGCGCCCGCGACCCGGTCACCGGCCAGCGCTGGGGCAGGGTGATGCGCACCGGCGGCGGGGTCAGCCTGTCGTACGACGACGGCTATTCGGGCCTCTATGGCGACGCCAGCTACAGCCACTACGACGGCGAGCACGTGGCCGACAACGACGGCTACCAGATCAATCTGGGCGGCTACATCCGGCCCTATCGCCGCGGCGAAACCGAGGTTCAGGTCGGCTTCAACCTCAACCAGCAGGGCTTCGACAACAACCAGAACTTCTTCAGCCTGGGCCATGGCGGCTATTTCAGCCCCAAGACCTTCACCAGCCTGACCGCGCCGATCAGCGTCACCGCCAGGCAGGGCGCATGGAAGTTCAAGGGCGCGATCGCCCCCGGCTACCAGACCTACAACCAGGCCGGCGCGGCCTATTTCCCCATGGACGCCGCGCTGCAAGGCGAGCTGACGACGCTGGCCCAGGCCGACGCGGACGTCTTCCCGCGCTACCTGGCCCAGAGCGCCAGCGGCTTCGGGATATCGGGCGGGCTGTCGGCCGACTACCAGTTCCGGCCCGGCGCCAGCATCGGCGGCGCGGTCAACTTCAACACCTTCGGCGTCTACAACGAGACCGCGGTCAGCGTGGGCGTGAAGCAGATCCTCGGCGGAGATGGCGGCCGATGAGCGCCAGCGAATTCGATCCCCGGTCCAAGGACCTCGGCTATCTGCGGCGGCGACGGGTCAGCGGCCAGTGGGCGCCGTTCCTGGCCGCGCTGGCCGACGAGCTGGGGGCCGTGGCCGACAAGGGCGCGGTCAAGCGCTTCCTGTGCGCCACGGGCGAGCGGATGGCCCGCCGCCACGCCCTGCCCAAGCTCGAGACGCTGGACGAGCTGGAGGCCCGGCTGAACGAGATCCTCGACGCCATGGACTGGGGCTGGGTGCAGCTCGCCGTGGCCGAAGACCACATCCTCATCACCCATGGGGCCTGTCCGAATGTTCTCGAAGACGACGACGAGCGCGCCTGGCCGCCGCTCATGGCCGAGCTTCTGGCAGGCGCCTACGGCGCCTGGCTGGCGGCGCAGGGGAGCCCGGGCGGGGTCACCACCTGCCGTGATCCCCTGGCTTCTCCGCTGGTGTTCGAGCACCGCGTCTAGGCTGCTGGCGGTGGCGCTGGTGGCGGCGGCCGGAGGATCGGGCGCCTGCGCGCGGCCGCCGGACGGCTGGGCGCAGTTCAAGGCGACCTACGTGCAGCCCGACGGGCGCACCATCGATCCCGAGAACGGCGGGGTCAGCCACAGCGAAAGCCAGGGCTGGACCATGCTGCTGGCCGAGGGGCGCGGCGACCGCGAGGCCTTCGACAGGGCCTGGACCTGGACCCGGACCAACCTCGTCCGCAAGAACGCGCCGCTGCTGGCCTGGCGCTACGATCCTCGGGCGACGCCGGCCGTCGCCGACGAGAACAACGCCTCCGACGGCGACATCCTGGCGGCCTGGGCGCTGCTGCGGGCCGGGCGGCGCTGGAAGAACGACGACTATCTCGCCGCGTCCAAGGCCATGCGCGAGGCGGTGGCCGAGCGGCTGGTGGTCGAGGTCGGCGGCCGTACCGTGCTGCTGCCCGGGCTGGAAGGCTTCCGCAGCCCGGCGGGCGTCGTCACCAACCCCTCCTATTTCGTGCTGCCGGCGCTCAAGGACTTCGCCGTCGAGGACGGCCCTGCGGCGCCTTGGCGCACCCTGGTCGCCGATGGGGTCAAACTGGCCAGGGAGGGGCGGTTCGGCGCGCAGAAACTGCCTCCCGACTGGCTTCTGGTGCGCAATGACGGCAGCTTGGCCTTAGCGCCTGAAAAACCTCCATTATTCGGTTTCGACGCTATTCGCGTGCCCCTCTACCTCGCCTGGGGCGGAGAAGATTCGCTGGCGCGCGAGACCGCGGCGTATTGGCGTGGAAAGATTCAAGCCCAAAAACCGCCACCGGCATGGGTCAATATGTCCGACGGGCGGGAAGCCGACTTTCCGCTATCTGGAGGCGGTGTCGCCATCGCCGCCCTGGCTTTGAACGACCCGTCGATCCAGGCGCTGCGGGGAGCGTCGCAGGATCGCACGTACTACTCTTCGGCCCTTGGCCTGCTCGCCGAAATGGCGGGGCGGGAGAAGGGACGCAAACGACCTTAACCCCGTACCGCTGGAAGCGGTGGAGCCGAACCATGGCTGGCGACGTCAACCGACTCTTTTCGATGATCAACCAGGCGAACCTGCCCTACCAGGTGTTCGAGCAGGTCTTCGATGACGTAGCGCCGGTGGTCGAGGCCCAGGCCGCCCTCAGCGAGGGCGAGGCCATCGCCCTGGCCCTGCGCAACGTCTTCGGCTGCCCCCCGGCCGCCAACGAGGACGCTGTGACCGTCGAGTCCGGCTTCCTGAAGGCCTATTGCGAGCCGGAGCCGGCGCCGGTCCAGCCCGCCCCGCCCGCCGCCGAAAAGCCGGCCGGCGCGCGCCTGGACGACATCTTCCGCCGCATGGTCGCGCGGGCCTAGTCGGCCGCGGCGAACCTCAGTTCCACCACCAGTCCCGGCCGTGGCGCGCGCGTGCGCGCGGCCAGGCCGATGCCGAGGCGCTGGGCGATCGAGCGCACGATCGCCAGCCCAAGCCCGGCGCCGTTCGCTTGGGTCTTGCTCCTGCCCCGGAAGAACGGGCTGAAGATGCGGCCGATCTCCTCGGGCGCGACGCCGGGGCCGTGGTCCCACAGCGTCAGCCCCAGCGACGGGCCCTCCGCCGCGACCGCCAGCGACACGCTGCCCCGTCCGTAGGCGCAGGCGTTGAACACCAGGTTGCGCAGCAGTTCGCCCACCAGCACCGCGTTGCCGGCCGCGATCGCGGTCTCGGGCAGGCGGCGGCGGAAGATCACGTCCGGATAGTCGCGGGCCACCTCGGCGGCGATGGTCTCGACCAGCAGCCGCAGGTCGCTCGTTCCCTCGACGGCGATCGCCTCCGAGCGGGCCAGGGCCAGCAGCTGGCTGAGCACCTGCCGCAGGTTGGCGGCGGCGGCCATCGAGTCCTTCAGCAGCGACTTCTGCGGTTCGGTCTCGATCGTGCGCTCGACCAGGGCCAGGTTGGCGATGATCACCGACAGCGGCGTGCGCAATTGGTGCGAGGCGTCGGCCGAGAACCGCTCCAGCGCCTTGGTGAAGCGCTCCAGGCTCGGCATCAGGCGGTTGAAGGCCGCCACCACCGGCGACAGCTCGGCCGGGGCGTCCAGGTCGCGCACGGGCGCGAAGTCGGGCCGCGAGGACTGGGCCCGGCGGGTCAGGTCGGCGGTCAGGCTGCGTAAGGGAGCCAGGCCCCAGGTCACGGCCGGGATGACCAGGGCTGCGGCGACCAGCACCAGCAGCAACGGCAGGATGATGAAGTTGAACTGCAACTCGCGCACGCTGGCGCGGCGGGAGTCCAGGCTCTGGGCCACGGCGACCACGACGGGGTCGGCCACGCCGGGCACCATCACCGTCGCCTGGGCGATGCGCACGGGGTAGCCGCGCATGTCGGCATAGGCGAAGTCGGTCTCGTTGGGCGGCGGGGCCGGCGGATGGGGCAGGTCGTCATAGCCGGTCACCAGCCTGGGACCCTGCCGCACGGCGTAGAACACCGCGTCGCGCTCGGGGCTGTCGAGCAGGCCCAGCGACCAGGGGGGCAGGGCGACCTTGGCGCGGCCGTCCTCGGCCCCGATCTGGGCGACGATCGAGGCCACAGAGCCGGCCAGCAGCCGGTCGGAGGTCTTTTCCACCACCTGGTGGGCGGCCAGGGCGCCGGCCAGGGCCAGCGCCGCGCCCAGCAGGGCCAGCGGCGCCACCTGGGCGATCAGCAGGCGGGCGACGAGGCTGGGCGGACGCCGCCGCCTCACGGATCCAGCCGATAGCCGGCGCCGCGCAGGGTCTGCAACTGCGGGCCGTCGGGCAGCAGCTTGCGGCGCAACCGGCCCACATGCACCTCCAGCGCGTTGGGCGAGGCGGGCTGCTCGTCGGGAAACACCTCGGCCGCCAGCTGGCCGCGGTCGACCACCCGCCCGGGGCGCATGGCCAGGGCCTTGAGCGCGGCCCATTCGCGGGGGCGCAGGTCCAGCCGCCGCTGGCCGACCCAGGCCGCGCCGGCCTCCCAGTCGCAGGTCAGCGAGCCCAGGGTGACGATACGGGCGGCATAGCCGCTCTTGCGGCGGACCACGGCGCGCACCCGGGCCACCAGCTCGAACGGGTCGAAGGGTTTGAGCACGTAGTCGTCGGCGCCCATGTCGAGGCCGGCGATGCGGTCCTGCACGGCGTCGCGGGCGGTCAGCACGACGATCGGGGTGGAAAAGCCTTCGCGACGCAGGCGCGACAGGATCTCGAAGCCGTCGATGTCGGGCAGGCCGATGTCTAGGATCATGGCGTCGAAGTCGCCGGGCAGGGCCAGGGCGAGGGCGGCCTCGCCGGTCTCGGCGCAGACGGCCTCGTGGCCCTCGCTCTCGAGGGTGGCGGTCAGCGAACGGCGCAGAGGCGGATCATCCTCGACAACGAGTATCTTCATCGGGGATGTAGCGGGTCACGACGCGAAACGAGGGGAGCGCCGACCATCCGACGCCGATTGACAGTCGAGGTCAAGAGACGCCGGGCGCTGGGCCTGATCGGCGCGGCGGGGCTGGCCGCGCTGGCGACCGGGTGCGCGCCGCGCGTCGAAGGCCAGGCGACCAGCGGCTGGGACGTCATGGGCGCGCAGCGCGAGGGCGAGGTCGTCGTCTATGTGAACACCGGCGTCTACGGTCCGGTGGCGGAGGGTTTCCGCAAGCGTTTTCCCAAGATCAAGCTGACCATGGTCGAGGTCGCCGCCCGCCCGCTGCAGGCGCGGGTGATGGCCGAGACCGACAGCGGCGCACCGGTCGCCGACGTGGCCTGGAGCTCGTCGATGGACATCCAGGTCAAGCTGATCAACGACGGCTACGCCCAGACCTACCGCAGCCCCGAGGCCCGTCACCTGCCGGCCTGGGCGGTATGGCGCGACCAGGGTTTCGGGGTCACCGCCGAGCCGATCGTCTTCGCCTACAACAAGCGCCTGCTGAAGGAAGAGGACGTGCCGCGCAGCCACGCGGCGCTGCTGGCGGCCCTGCGCGACGACCCGGCCCGCTGGCGCGGCAGGATCGCCATGTACGACCCGGAAAAGAGCGGGGTCGGCTTTCTCTACCTGTCCAGCGACACCCTGGTCTATCCGGACGCCTGGGCGCTTTACGACGCCCTGGCGGCTTCCGATCCTGGCCTCTACGTGCCGGGCGCGCCGATCCTGGCCAGCGTCACCTCGGGCAAGCACCTGCTGGCCTACGACATGAACCGCTCCTACGCCGACTGGTGGGCGCGAGGGCAGGGGCCCGACATCGGCTATGTCGTGCCCGGCGACTACTACCTGTCGATCGCGCGGGTGGCGTTCATCACCCGCGCCGCGCCGCATCCCAAGGCCGCGCGACTGTTCCTCGACTACCTGATGTCGGAGGAGGGCCAGCGGCGTCTGGCGCAGGCGCGGCTGACGCCGATCCGCGAGGGGCTGGGCGCTGCCCCGCCGCCGGGCGGGCGGCCGATCCGGGTCGGGCCGGCCCTGCTGGCCAATTTCGACCAGGGACGGCGGGCGGACATGCTGGCGCGCTGGCGTCGCGCCCGGGGTGATCGAGACTGATTGCTCTCGTTTTGGGCAATATGTGATCTTTATTTGTGCAAATCGGCCCGCTGGGCCGAGCGCCAGCCCATTTTTGCGCCGTGCGCCCGCGCCGCGAAGCTGTCACCGACCTGTCACGCGCCCCCGATCGGCTGAAACCGACGCGCGATGGCGGAACCCCCAGGGTTGATCGCCAGGAAGAACGTGCCCGCGCACCGGCCGGCGCGCGAGGAAAACATGCTGTCTCCGCTGGTTTTGCCGACATCGGAACGCCCGGCCTAACTGATCCTGCTCTTGCGGAAGAGATCAGGTTCTACCCGACGCCGAAGGCGCAACCGCCCCGGAAACGCTCAGGCAAAAGGACCGCGGAGCACAAGGACGCTGGAAAGCAGGCGCGCCTCCCAGAGGAGCGTCTCGCCGAAGGAGCAAGGGCGCGGTCGCGTTCCGAATCTCTCAGGCCAACAGGACAGCGGGGGCAGAGGAACGCCTTGCGATCTGGCGGGCGGCGCATCGTGCGCCGGTGGCGGATCGCGGCTCCTGGATCGTCCAGTTCATGGGCGTTCGGGGCGGGGGCGACTGTCGACTGCATGTTTGAGAGGGGATCTCACTTGGCATTTTCTCGTCACTCCCGCCGCGCCCTGCTGATCGGCGCCAGCATCCTGCCCGCGGCGCTCGCCCTGCACGGCGCCGCCCTGGCCCAGACCTCGGGCGACAAGGCCGACGACAGCGTCGGCGAGATCGTCGTCACCGCCTCGCGCATCGACCGCGCCGGCTTCCAGGCTCCGACCCCGACCGTGCGGGTCACCGACGCCGACCTCGCCGTCGGCGCGCGTCCGAACATCGCCGCGGCCCTGAACGACCTGCCGCAGTTCCGCGCCACCACCTCGGCCCAGACCACCGGCACCAACACCGGCGCCGGCAACGCGCCGCTCGACCTGCGTGGCCTGGGCATCAGCCGCACCCTGGTGCTGATCGACGGCCGCCGCTTCTCGGGCGAGAACGACCTGAACGTGGTGCCCAGCGTCCTGGTGAAGGGCGTCGACGTCGTCACCGGCGGCGCCTCGGCCGCCTGGGGCTCGGGCGCCGTGGCGGGCGTGGCCAACATCATGATCGACCGCAACTTCACCGGCGGAAAGCTGGGCGTCGAGGGCGGCATCTCGTCCTATGACGACGCCGAGCAGGTGCGCGTCGAAGGCGCCTGGGGCACGGGCTTCGCCGACGGCCGCGGCCACTTCGTCATCGGCGGCGAGTTCCTCAACAACGAAGGCGTCGTTCCCAAGAACAGCCGTCCGAACATCGGCCGCTGGGCCACCGTTCCCAACGGCGACGGCCGCTACAAGCTGGCGCCCGACGTCGGCTTCTCGAACGCGGCCTATGGCGGCCTGATCATGTCGGGCGTGCTGAAGGGCAAGGCCTTCAATCCCGACGGCAGCCTGCGCGACTTCGACTACGGCACGGTCAGCGGCGCCAACTCGATCGGCGGCGAAGGTCCCTCGAACGACGACCTGTCGCCCCTGGTCACGCCCCAGCGTCGCTACGCCACCATGGCCAGCGTCACCTACGACCTGACCGACAGCGTCAAGCTGACCGCCGAACTGCGTCACTCGCGGATGTGGAACGACTACGTCTGGTTCGGCGACCACAACCGCGGCAACCTGACGATCAAGGCCGACAACGCCTTCCTGCCGACCGCCGTGCGCACCGCCCTGGCCAATGCCGGCGAGACCCAGTTCACCATGGGCCGCTTCAACAGCGACCTGTCGTACTCGACCATCGACTTCGAGCGCGTGGCGACCCAAGGCACGATCGCCCTGGACGGCGCGTTCGGCGACGGCTGGCGCTGGAGCGCCTACTACAGCCACGGGGAGAACGAGAACAACATCGACACCCCCGGGTTCCTGCTGACCCAGAACTACGCCAACGCCGTGGACTCGGTGATCAGCCCGACCACCGGCCAGGCTGTCTGCCGCGTCGCCCTGACCGACCCGACCAGCAACTGCGTGCCGATCAACCTGTTCGGCGAAGGCGCGCCGTCGGCCGAAGCCATTGCCTATGTCACCGGCACGCCCAGCATGCGCGAGACCAGCAAGATCGACGTCGGCGGCTTCAGCCTGCGCGGCGAGCCCTTCGAACTGCCGGCCGGTCCCGTCTCGATCGCCGTCGGCGGCGAGGCCCGCAAGGAGTCGGTCGACCGCTCGGTCGGCGCGCTCGACACGGCCAAGGCCTTCACCTCGTTCAGCTTCTCGGCCATGTCGGGCAGCTTCACGGTCAAGGAAGCCTTCGCCGAAGTGCTGGTGCCCGTCGTCCGCGACGTGCCGGTGCTCAACAAGCTGGAAGTCAACGCCGCCGCCCGCATCAGCGACTATGACACCACCGGCTCGATCTGGTCGTGGAAGCTGGGCGCGACCAACGAGTTCTTCCCGGGCTTCCGGGGCCGCATCACCCAGTCGCGCGACATCCGCTCGGCCAACCTGACCGAGCTCTTCACCACCAGCACGACGGGCTACAACACCATCGTCGACCCGGTGACCAGCTCCAGCGTCTACGTGCTGACCAACGGCGGCGGCAACCAGGCCCTGCAGCCCGAGACGGCCAAGACCTTCACGGCCGGCTTCGTCTACTCGCCGCCGCAGCTGCCGGGCTTCAACGTCTCGGTCGACTACTACAACATCGACATCGACGACGTGATCACCACGATCGGCGCCCAGGACATCGTCACCCGCTGCGCCGCCGGCAACCAGGACATGTGCTCGCGGATCACCCGCGACAGCGCCACCAACGCCATCACCCGGATCGTCTCCACCTACGTCAACCTGTCGAACTACAAGACCGACGGCGTCGACGTGGAGATGTCCTATTCGATGGACGCCTCGCGCGTGCACTCCAGCCTGGACGGCCGCCTGCGCCTGCGCACGGTCGGCACCTGGGTCAACAACCTGACCACCGACGACGGCGTCAGCGAGATCGACTACGTCCGCTCGCAGGGCTACTCGTTCGGCCTGGGCGTGCCGGAGTTCCGGGTCGTCAGCAGCCTGGACTATTCGGGTCCGGTGTTCGGGGCCAACCTGCGGGCCCGCTACATCTCGCCCGGCAACTACAACAACACCGTCGACCTCGTGAACGGCCACATCAAGGCCTACACCTATGTCGACCTGGGCGTGCGCGCCAAGCTGCCTGAGTTCAATGGCTATAACGTCGAACTCTACGCCAACGCCACGAACCTGTTCGACAAGGAGCCGCCGATCGGCTCGCTCTACTCGCCCTACTACGACGTCATCGGTCGCTACGTGACCCTGGGCGCGCGGATGCGCTTCTAGGGACGCTAAGGACCTGGCGCGCGCCGTCGCCCCCGCCGGCCGCGCCAGACCCCAGCGAGGTCCGGAGCCTTCCCCCAAGGCTTCGGACCCGGCCGATACCCGCGCCGCCGGCCGCACCCTCCGGGCCGGCGGCGCCTCACCCCCTCGATTGGTGATTTCCCCATGATCTCACGCCTTACCCTGGCGCTCGCCCTGATGGCGTCGAGCGGCGGCCTCGCCATGGCCCAAACCGCGCCCGTCGCCGCCGTTCCGGCCGCCATCGTCGCCGACGGCCTGCCGCCGGTCCCGCAGGAACTGGTCTCGGCGACCACGCCCTATCTGCAGGCTCGCCACGCCAACTTCCTGGGTTGGAACCCGGCCGACCGCTCGATGCTGATCAAGACCCGCTTCGGCGGCACCGACCAGGTGCACACGGTGGCGGGGCCGGGCGCCGATCGCCGCCAGCTGAGCTTCGAGGCCGAACCGATCCTGGCCGCCGCCCTGTCGCCGGCCGGCGACGCCCTGGTGCTGCAGAAGGACGTCGGCGGCGACGAGTTCTATCAGCTCTACCTGCTGGTCGACGGCCGTCCGCGCCTGGTCACCGACGGCAAGAGCCGCAACTGGTTCGGCGCCTGGTCGCCCGACGGCAAGCAGGTCGGCTACGCCTCGTCGCGCCGCAACGGCGCGGACATGGACCTCTATGTCGTCGACCCGCGAGACCCCAAGACCGACCGCCTGGTCGCCAAGGTCACCGGCGGCGGCTGGAACATCGCCGACTTCTCGGCCGACGGCAAAAAGGCCCTGGTGCTCAATCGCATGTCGATCAATGAGGCCATGGTCTACGAACTGGACCTGGCCGGTGGCGCGATGACCCCGCTGACCGACCCTAAGGCCAAGGCCTCGTTCGTCGATCCGCACTACGCCCATGACGGCTCGGTGTGGCTGACCTCGGACAAGGATAGCGACTTCCTGCGCCTGGGGCGCCTGGACGCCAGGACCAAGGCCTTCGTCCCGGTCAGCAAGGAAGCGCGCTGGGACGTCTCCGACTTCGCCCTGTCGCCCGACGGCAGCCTCGCGGTCTACGCCATCAACGAGGCCGGCGTGTCGCGCGTGCGGGTGCTCGACCTGGCCAGCGGCGCGGTGCGCACCGTCGAGGGCCTGCCGGCGGGCGTCATCCCCTACAGCATCGGCCCGGCGATCGAGATCTCGCCGTGGGGCGAGATCGGCCTGTCGATGTCGTCCGCCAAGGTCGCCGGCGACGCCTTCGCGATCGACGCCAAGACGCTGAAGGTCACCCAGTGGACCCGCAGCGAGACCGGCGGCCTGGACCCCGCCAAGAACGTCGAGCCGCGCCTCGTCGAGATCAAGAGCTTCGACGGCGAGACGGTCTCGGGCTTCCTCTACCAGCCCGACCCGGCCAAGTTCCCGGGCAAGCGCCCGCTGATCGTCGACATCCACGGCGGCCCCGAAGGCCAGACCCGTCCCGACTTCCTCGGCGGCAACAACTACCTGGTCAACGAGCTGGGCGTGGCGCTGTTCTTCCCCAACGTCCGCGGCTCGTCGGGCTACGGCAAGCGCTTCGTCAATCTCGACAACGGCCCGTTCAAGCGCGAGGACTCGGTCAAGGACATCGGCGCCTTCCTCGACGCTCTCTCCAAGGAGCCGGCGCTGGACGCCGAACGCTTCGCGGTCAACGGCGTCTCCTACGGCGGCTACATGTGCTACGCCTCGGCCACGCACTACAGCCCGCGCCTGAAGGGCGCCAACTGCTACGTCGCGATCTCCAACTTCGTCACGTTCCTGGAAAACACCCAGTCCTACCGGCGCGACCTGCGCCGGGTGGAATACGGCGACGAGCGCGACCCCAAGCAGCGCGCCCAGCTGATGAAGATCTCGCCGCTGACCAGCGTCGACAAGATCACCATCCCGCTGCTGGTGGCCACGGGCGGCACGGACCCGCGCGTGCCGGCCTCCGAAGCCGACCAGATGATCGCCGCCGTCCGCGCCAAGGGCGGAGCGGCCTGGCACCTGCTGGCCAGGAACGACGGCCACGTCTTCCGCAAGAAGGAAAACGCCGACTACTACTTCTGGAGCAGCATCATGTTCTGGCGAAAGACGCTGCTGGGCGAGTAGCGCCGGACGCTCAGGCCGGAGAAGAGCAGGGCGCGGGACGAAGGTTCCGCGCCTTGTTTCGTTTTTTTGGGGGGGCTTACAGCCCGCGTGGCGGCCCGGGAGGGACTCGAACCCCCGACCTTCGCTTTAGGAAAGCGCTGCTCTATCCTGCTGAGCTACCGGGCCGCGTGGGCGGCGGAGAGGGTGCATAGCGCATGTTGCGCCGGGTGCGAAGCCTGAGCGTGGCGGCGGCGCGGCGGATTGTCGCAAGGGCGCGGGACGGAAACACCGCACGGCGCCGCTTCAAAGCCTTGATCTCGTTCGACTGTGGGTCGTCTGGAAGACTCTGTTAACCTTCCCGGCAACCGTGAGTAGATGTGTGCATCGTCACGCCTCTTGTTGTTGTCTCCCCGACGCGTGCTAGGCTCGCGTCCCAGTGGATCCGCGAGCGTCCTTTCGTATGTTGGATATGGCCGAGCACGACCTGTCGGACGGCGAAGACGATTCCGCCCTTCTGACCCTGGTCGAAACGATCGAGGAGCTGTCGGCGACCCGGACCATCGATGAGGTGGCCGCGGTGGTCCGCTCGTCCGCGCGCCGAATTTCGGGCGCCGACGGCGTGGCCTTCGTGCTGCGCGACAACGATTGCTGCTGGTACCTGGACGAGGACGCGATCGGCCCATTGTGGAAGGGCAAGCGCTTCCCGCTGACCGCCTGCATCTCGGGCTGGTCGATGCTGAACCGCCAGACGGTGGTGATCCCCGACATCTACCAGGACGACCGCATCCCGCACGACGCCTACCGTCCGACCTTCGTCAAAAGCCTGGTGATGACGCCGGTGCGCACCCGCGACCCGATCGCGGCGCTGGGCGCCTACTGGGCCAAGGAACACACGCCGCCGCCGGAGATCGTGGCCAAGCTGCAGGTGATGGCCCGCGCCACCGCCGCGGCCCTGGAAAGCGGCCGGCTGCACGCCTCGCTGAACAAGGAGCTGGAGCGGCGCACCTTCCTGATGCGCGAACTGGACCACCGGGTGAAGAACACCCTGGCCTCGGTGCAGTCGATCGCCAGCCAGACCCTGCGCACGGCCGCCTCGCCGCAGGCCTTCAACGAGTCGTTCGAGTCGCGCCTGCTGGCCCTGTCGCAGGCCCACGAGCTTTTGACCAAGCAGGCCTGGGGCAAGGCCCACCTGCGCGAGATCCTGGCCGCGGCCATGCGCCCGTTCGGCGGGCTGGAGGACGGCCGGTTCGTGGTCGAGGGGCCGCCGATCGAGATCACGCCCGAGGCGGCGGTGGCCGTGCACATGACGCTGCACGAACTGATCGTCAACGCCGCCAAGTACGGGGCCCTGTCGGTCCCGACCGGCTCGGTGTCGGTCGCCTGGCGCATCGAGGACGCGGGCGGTCTGCATCCCACCTTTGCTCTGGAATGGCGCGAGCGCGGCGGCCCGCCGGTGGCGCCCCCGGAACCCAAGGACGAAGGCTTCGGCTCGCGGCTGATCCGCCGCGGCCTGTCGCGTGACCTGGGCGGCGCGGCGGTGCTGGACTTCGCGCCCGAGGGTCTGACCTTCACCTTCCGCGCGCCCCTGTCGCAAAGGCTGGCGGCGGCATGAGCGGGCGTCGGATCATGATCGTCGAGGACGAGGCCCTGGTGGCCATGATGGTCGAGGACCTGCTGACCGATCTCGGCTGCGAGGTTTCCGGCTCGTTCGGCGCGGTGGGCGAGGCCCTGGCCTATCTCGACGACGGCAAGTCGTCGCTGGACGGGGCCGTGCTCGACATCAACATCGGCGGCGAGATGGTGTTTCCGGTGGCCGAGGCCCTGCGGGCCAAGGGCGTGCCGTTCGTGTTCGCCACCGGCTACGGGGCCCTGCCGCGCAAGGGCTTCGAGGACGTGACGGTGCTGTCCAAGCCGATCAATTTCGGCCACCTGCGCGACGCGGTGCACGGGTTCGGCCAGGCGGCCTGACGGGCCGTCCTTAAGTAGCCGCGGGCGCTCCGCTCGCGTTGACCTCAACCACGGTTGAGGTTCTAGAGGCTTCGTCGGTCAAGGGGCTCCAACGGGGGAGCCGTGCATCCGGAGCCGACGCCATGTCCTTTTCCCTGCAACGCCCGCGCTGGGCGCCCGTCCTGGCCTGGCTGCTGGCCGCCTTCTTCGTGTTCGGAGCGGTCGGCAACCTGCTGGCGCCGCCCGACATCGCCGAGAGCTACCGGCGCTGGGGCTATCCGGACTGGTTCCACGTCGTGACCGGCGTCCTGGAACTGGCGGCGGCGGGGCTGCTGGCCTGGCGGCGTGCGCGGCCGGTCGGCGCGGGGCTGGCTGCGACGGTGATGGGGGCGGCTGTGCTGACGGTGCTGCTGCACCGCGACTGGGGCCACCTGCCGCCGCCGCTGATCGTACTGGCCCTGTCTGTGCTGGCCGGCTGGGGGGCGCTGCGCAGCGGACGCGCTTAGCCCGGCTGGCCGTAGACGATCCCGCGCCCGTCCGTGCCCACGTACACGCGTCCGTACACCCGCATGTCGGCGGCGAGGCAGCGGAAGCGGCGGCCGTATTCGTGGCGGCCGTCGTTGACGCGGACCCAGCTTTTCCCTTCGTCGTCCGAGCGCCAGACAGCCCTGATCCCGTCCTTGCGGCCGATGGCGAAGAGGGCCGGCCAGGCCTTGCCGGGCGGCGGGGCGCCCAGGTCGAGCTGGTCGACCTGCACGTCGCCGTCGATCCGCGTGAAACGAGCGCCGCCGTCGGTGGAGCGGAACAGGCCCTGCGTCGAGACGAACCACAGATGGCCCGCCTGGCCCGGCGCGGCCTTCAGCGGCCAGGGGATCTCGCGCCAGGTCACCTGGTCGGCGGAGAGGTCGGCGGGCAGGCCGCGCGTCGGGGCCGGGGCGAAGCTGGCGCCGGCGTCGGTGCTGAGGAAGCGCTTGCCGGTCTGGGTGTCGATCGCGGTGAAGCGCCTGGGATCGACGCGGTCGGGCACGGGGCGGACCCAGGCGGGCAGGCCCTGGCTGGCGGTCCAGCTCGCGCCCCTGTCGCGGGTGACCTGGGCCTGGGCGGTCATGACCATGAACACCGAGCCGTCGGCGTTGACGACGATGGCGGCGTCGTCATGCGGGTCGGGACCGCGACGGCCCTGGCCGGGCGGGGGCGGCGCGCCCGGGATGCGCGGCGCGCTCATCGGCGCCCAGGTTCGGCCGTGGTCGCCCGACCAGGCCAGGGTCGGGCCGCCGTGGCGCTGGTGCGGCGTGCCGCTGCGCACGACGATGGCGGGCTTGCCGCCGGCGTAGTCGATGAAGTTGGTGTTGCCGAACACCGGGGTGGTGAACTGGTCGGTCGGCGAGACGGTCAGGTCGTCGTGCACGAAGCCGGAAATGTCGCCGAAGCCGCTGAGCAGCTGCGGACCCTCGGGCAGGCTGGCCAGGGTGATGATCGCGGTCTGCTCGATGCCCTCCACCCACGGGAACCAGGTGGTCGGGCGGCCGGCGGCGGCCTTGGTGAACTCGCGGGTGGCGTAGATGGTCGCGCCGGTGGTGTAGCAGGCGAAGTCGGGATCGAACGGGTCGATCGCCAGGCCCGCCATCCACCAGCCGAAGTCGGCCCGCGGCTCGCCCCAGTAGAGGAACGGCGTCGTCGTCACGTCGCGGCGGGCGTCGGGATAGAGGTCGGTCCAGGTCGCGCCGTGATCGGTGGAGCGCCACAGCGCATCATGCGGGTTCCAACGATTGAGGCTGGTCACCGCCACCGCGCCGCTGCCGTCGACCGCCACGCCCATGAAGCCGCCGCCGCGCTGGGGCAGGGGCTTGGCCGGGGTGATCTCGGTCCAGGCGTTGGTCGCCGTGTCGAGCCGCCAGACCGCGCCGCCCTGCACGTTCGACGGGCCGATGCCGCTGGAATAGGTGACGTACAGCCGGCCCTCGCCATCCAGCGCCGCCTTGCAGGCCAGGTAGGCGTGCGGCGCGGGGATCGGCTTCCAGCTGGCCCCGCCGTCGCCGCTGCGCCACAGGTGATGCTCGGACGGGTCGGCGACGCCGACGAAGATCGTCCTGGAGCCTTCACCCGGCTTGCCGCCGCGCGGATCGAAGATCACGAACGACAGTCCGCCGTGCGTGGGCGCGGGGCGGGCGTTGAGCCCCAGGCCCGGCAGCGGGAAGCTCGCCGACTTCGTCCAGGTCGCGCCCCGGTCGCGGCTGACCTGCAGGCCGTCGTGGCGCGAGGCGAAATAGAGCGTGCGGGTGTCGTTGGGGTCGATGGCCAGGCGCTCGCCCAGGCCCCGGCCGTCCTCGTTGCCGCCCATGCGGAACGGAACGGGGGCCACGGTCCAGTCGGTTCCGCGATTGTCCGAGCGCAGGATGGCGGCCGGGTCGGGGCGGCCCATGCCGCAGGCCAGGTAGACGACGTTCGGGTCGAGCGGATCTGGGGCGACGCTCTCGACGCCCTGCCAGCTGCCTTGCGCCTGGTCGTCGAGCAGCGGGATCCAGCGGCCCTCGGTGGCCTGCCAGCGATAGGCCCCGCCCATGTCGGAGCGCAGATAGGCCAGGCCCTTCTCGACGCGGCTGAACACGACGTTGGGCACGAAGCCGCCGCCGCCCACCCGCACGTTGCGCCAGCGATAGGGCAGGGCGCGCGTCGCGGCCGTCGCGCCGAAAGGCAGCGCTGTCATGTTCGTCGCGAGCAGAAGGCCTGTGAGGGTCGCGCGGCGTGTCGGAATGTTGGAAGACATGTCGGCCCTGATGCTCAAGCGTACTGTTCCAGCAAGGTTTGGCATGCGGCCGACACGTTTCGCCAGCCCCAATTGGTAGCGCTAACCAAGCTCTACTTTGCCGCGCCGTGGCCGAAATGACGCAACCTCAGCTCAATTCGATAAGCCGTTTCAGCCGCGTTTGACAGGCGGTGATGGCTGCGCCTATTCGCTTTTGCGAGTCATTATCGTTATCGCGAGAGCCCGATGCCCTGCACCTTCCGCGCCCTTCTCCTGGCCGCCGCGCTGAGCCCGGCCGTCCTGGCCGCCGCCGCCCATGCCGACGAGGCTCCGGCGGCCGAAGCGACGGCGGACAGCAACGTGGACGGGGTGGTGGTGACCGGGGCCCGCGCCCGCTCCACCGGCGCGACCGGCCTGGATCTCAGCCTGCGCGAGACGCCGCAGTCGATGACCATCGTCGGCCAGCAGCAGATCCGCGACTTCGGCCTGACCAGCGTCACCGACCTGCTGGACCGCGTGGTCGGCATCAATGTCGAGCGGGTCGAGACCGACCGCACCTACTTCAACGCCCGCGGCTTCGACGTGACCAACTTCCAGGTCGACGGCGTGGGCCTGCCGCTGAACTGGGGCATCCAGTACGGCGAGATCGACACCATCCTGTTCGACCGGGTCGACGTGGTGCGCGGCGTCAACGGCCTGACCACCGGCGTCGGCAATCCGTCGGCGACCATCAACTACATCCGCAAGCGCCCGGTCGCCGGCTTCCAGGCCTCGGCGGCGGCGTCGTACGGGTCTTGGAACGACAAGCGCCTGGAGGCCGACGTCTCAGGCTCGCTGAACGCCTCGGGCACGCTGTCGGGCCGGCTGATCTACGCCAACCAGGACCGCGACTCCTATCTCGACCACTACAAGGTCAACCGGAACGTCTATTACGGCGTGCTGTCGTGGGACGTGACGCCGAAGCTGAACGTCACCGGCGGCTACTCGCAGCAGGACAACCTTGCCACCGGCGTGCTGTGGGGCGCCCTGCCGCTGAGCTTCTCGGACGGCTCGCGCATCCCCTGGAAGCGCTCGGCCAGCACCTCGGCCGACTGGTCCTACTGGGACGTCAACGACAAGACCGCTTTCGTCGAGGCCAGCTACCTGTTCGACAACGCCTGGGTCGCCAAGGCCACCTACACCCACAAGGACGTCGAGCAGAACGCCAAGCTGCTCTACGCCTCGGGCTATCCGGACAAGACCACGGGCCTGGGCATCGGAGGCTTCGTCGGCCACTACCCGTCGGAGTCCAAGCAGGACCTGGCGGACCTGACCTTCAACGGCCCGGTGTCGCTGTTCGGCCGCACCCACCAGCTGGTGTTCGGCGCCAGCTACGCCGAGCAGACGCGCGAGGACTTCGCCTCGTCGGGCGCGACCTACCCGGCCTATCCGTCGGTCTATGACTGGGGCAGCGTCGCCGAGCCGACCACCTACACCGACCTCTACTCGGCGGCCCAGATCAAGGACCGCCTGACCCGCGTGTTCGGCGCCGCGCACCTGAACTTCACCGATCGCCTGAAGGGCGTGGTGGGCTTCAACGCCGTCGAGCAGAAGACGTCGGGCATATCGTACGGCGTCGACCAGGGCCGCACGGTGTCCAAGACCAGCCCCTATGCCGGCCTCGTCTTCGACCTGACGCCGCACGTGTCGCTGTACGGCAGCTACACCGACATCTTCAATCCGCAGGCCGAGGTCGACGCGAGCAACCGCAAGCTCGACCCGGTGCAGGGCGAAAGCTTCGAGGCGGGCGTCAAGAGCGAGTGGTTCGGCGGCAAGCTCTACGCCAGCGCGGCGGTGTTCAAGGTCGAGCAGCAGAACCTGGCGACCGCCGCCGGCACGTTCGGCGCGGGCGATCCCGGCCCGGTGGGCTTCACCTACTACACGGGCGTCGACACCACCTCCAAGGGCTACGAGCTGGAGATCAGCGGCATGGTCACCGACCGCTGGCAGGTCAGCGGCGGCTGGACCCAGCTGTCGCTCGAGGACAAGGACGGCAATGACGCCCGCACCTTCCTGCCGCGCAAGAGCCTCAAGGTCTCGACCACCTACAGCTTCCCCGAATGGCGCAACGCCAAGGTGGGCGCCTCGCTGCGCTGGCAGGACGAGATCTCGGGCCTCGACACCTTCGTGGTCACACAGAAGGCCTACGCCGTGGTCGACCTGATGGGCAGCGCCGACCTGACCGACCAGATCAAGCTGACGGTCAACGTCAGGAACCTGTTCGACGAGTCCTACCTCAACAGCGTGATGTGGGGGCAGGCCTACTACGCCGCGCCGCGCAACGCGTCGGTTCGCCTTGACTATCGCTTCTAAGAATCATTCCTAGAAACATCCTCAAGGAGCCGGCGCGAGCGATCGCGCCGGCTCTGCTTGGTTCCGAGCAGATGGAGGCGGCCTCATGGACGCGCGCAATCTCGACACGCCCTACGCGCCGCCCGTCTCGCCGCCGGTGCGCAAGGCCGCGGGCGTAGCCAAGGCCGTACGCGCGGCCGTGCGGCCGACCCTGACCTTCATCCACCGCTGGGTGGGGCTGATCATGGCCGGCTTCCTGTTCATCTCCGGCGTCACCGGCGCGGTGATCTCGTGGGACCACGAGCTGGACGACGTGCTCAACCCGCACCTGATGCACGCCAGGACCGACGGCCCGGCCCTGCCGACCCTGGACATCGTCAAGGCGGTCGAGGCGCGCGATCCGCGGGTGATCGTCTCGTACTTCCCGCTGGTCGCCGAGCCGGGCGAGACCCTGGCCATCGGCGTCGACGCCCGCCAGGACCCCAAGACCGGCAAGCACTACGAGCTGGGCTACAACCAGGTGTTCATCGACCCGGCGACCGGCGTCGAACAGGGGCGGCGCGAGTGGGGCGCGGTCTGGCCGATCAAGACCGAGACCTTCGTCTCGTTCCTCTACGTGCTGCACTACACCCTGCACATTCCCGAGTTCTGGGGCGTCGACCGCTGGGGCATCTGGCTTCTAGGCGGGATCGCGGTGCTGTGGACGCTGGACTGCTTTGTCGGCTTCTACCTGACCCTGCCGGCCAGCGCCGCCAATGGTCGCAAGCCGGCCAAGGGCTTCTGGAGCCGCTGGAAGCCGGCCTGGCAGATCAAGACCAAGGCCAGCGCCTACCGGATCAATTTCGACATCCACCGCGCCTTCGGCCTGTGGCTGTGGGGCGTGCTGTTCGTGGTGGCCTTTACGGCCTTCTCGCTGAACCTCTACAGCGAGGTGTTCTATCCGGTGATGTCGAAGATCTCGAAGGTCTCGCCGACGCCGTTCGACACCCGCGTGCCCACCAGCCACGACAACCCGATCCTGCCCAAGCAGACCTACGAAACGATCATCGCCAAGGCGCGGGCCGACGCGCAGGCGCGCGGCTTCACCGCGCCGGTCGGCGGGGCGTTCTATTCGGCCCACTACGGCATCTACGGCGTGGCCTTCCACAAGGTGGGCGACGACCACGGCGCCGGCGGCGTGGGCCCGCCCTATCTCTATTACGACGGCGCTGACGGCCGTTACCTGGGCGAGCGCCTGCCGTGGAAGGGCACGGCGGCCGACATCTTCGTCCAGGCCCAGTTCCCGCTGCACTCGGGCCGGATCCTGGGCGTTCCGGGCCGCATCCTGATCTCGCTGACCGGCCTGGTCGTCGCCGCGCTCAGCGTCACCGGCGTGGTCATCTGGCTGAAGAAGCGCCGGGCCCGGGTGCTGCGCAGGAAGCCGGCCTAGCGGCTCAGCAGGTCGTGTGGCCGGCGCGCGTCCAGGCGGCCGAGCCTTCCGCGAGCCGGCGCAGGACGGCCAGGTCGATGTCGGCCAGGCGCTTGATGTAGACGCAGGACACGGCCGAGCGGTGCTTGCCCAGCCTTTCGAGCAGCGCTTCGCGCTCGGGAAAGTCGGAGGCGAAGTAGAGCACCAGCTCGGTCTTGCGCGGCGAGAAGCCCAGCAGCGGCCAATCCATCGGCTTGGCGCCGCCGGTCGAATAGGAGCCGAAGCCGACGATCGACGGCCCCCACATCACCGCGGGCGCGCCGGCGATCTCGCTCAGCAGGTCGCGAACCGCTCGGGCGTCGGCCTGGCGGGCCGGCGGCGAGGCGTCCAGGAAGTCGTCGACGCTGGCGTCGGTGGGGCGGGTCTTTGGTTCGGCGGCCATGGCGGGGCTCCGGATGACCTGGCCAGATTGAGCGGGATCGAACGCCTTGCCAAGGTCCGGGCCGGTGCGGTTTGAGACGCCTGGTCGAATGATCGCGGGCGGATCGCGCTAAAAGGTTCGAACTCACAGCTTGGCCACGGGGGGCGGAGCATGCCGCACGACGTCCAGCCTGATCGCCTGCCGCACCTGGCCGCCAATATCGGCGCCGACTATGCCGACAGTTTCGCCGCCTGCCGTGAGTTGCTGGCGCTGATGTTCGAGCTGGACGCGTCGTCGCCGGACGGGCGCGCCGGTTACGCCATGGACTTCGCCCTCTACGACTACGGCCCGATCAAGCTGGGCATGTCGCGCGGACCGGCGTCGATCATGGCCCGCGGTCCCCAGCTCATCGCGCGAACGGGCGTCGACCAGTTCCACGTTCAATACTATCGCAGCCACGGTTTCGTCCTGACGCTGGACGGCGCCGATCAGGAGGTCCGGCCGGGCGACATCTGCATGCTCGACCTGTCCCGTCCGGCGGCGCTGCGCACCGACGGGATCGACAACCTGTCGGCCATCGTCGCGCGGGACCTGCTGTCGCCGCTGCTGGCTGACGCTGGCGATGTCCACGGGCTGGTGCTGCGCCGCGACAGCGAGGCCGGCGTCGCCGTTCGCGAGCATCTGGACGAGATGTGGCTGCGAGGTCCCGAGCTGACGGTGGAGCAGGGGCTGGCGTGGAGCCGCTCCACCGCGGCCCTGCTGGCCGGCGTCGTCCGGGCCAACACCCAGAGCCGGGCCGCGACCCGAGCCGAACTGCGCAGGAGCCAGTTCCGCGCCATCCGCCGGCGCATCGACCGGGACATCGGCGACCCGGACCTCGGCCCGGCCGCGCTCGCCGGCCAGTTCTACGTGACCCGCCCGACCCTCTACCGGATGTTCGAGCCCTATGGCGGCGTCGGGCGCTACATCCTCGGGCGCAGGCTGACGGGCGCCTTCCGCGACCTGTCGGATCCGGTCCTGGCGCGAGAGCCGATCGCCGCCATCCTGCGCCGATGGGGCTTCGAGAACCACACGGCCGCCGGGCGCGCCTTTCGCGCCGCGTTCGGCATGACGCCCTCCGCCTGCCGATCCCAGGCCCTGGCCGTCCGTGCGAGCGGCGGCGCGGCCGGCGATGCGGCCTTCGACATTCCATCCGAGGTGCCGGCGAACATCAGGGCGTTCCAGGGGCGCGCCGCGTCGAACGCGTAAAGGCCCCGCCGGCGATGGCGGGGCCTTTGGCGCATCAGCTCGCCGCCGTCGGCGCCGGCGGGGCGTCGATCGTCAGCGTGTACTGCATGGCGATGCGCGCATTGCCGTTCTCTAGCGGCGGAAGATTGTCGCCGTTGAAGCCGGTGACGGCCTGGCTCAGCCCGGTCCAGTTGAGGTTGTCGCTCAGCCCCTTGTTGTTGAAGTAGGCGAACACCTCGACCTGGATCTGCAGCGGATCGGCCGAATGCGGGCGGCACAGCAGCATCTGGGCCAGCAGGGGCGTCGCGCCCTGGGCTTCCAGCGAGCCCGCGGCGACGATGTATTCCCAATGGCCGATCGCGGAGGGACCCACGTGCGATCGGTTGAGGATCTGGAGGTCCGAAACCGTGGTGCTCGTCGAGTGGGTCATCGTCTTGGAGCCGCCGAACGAGACGGAGATGCCCCCGTCGCTCGAGAAACCGAAGCTGCCGGTGGCGGTCCAGCTGATGGTGTCGTCGTAGGTCGTCGACGCCACCGTGGTGTCCGGCTTGGCCGCGATCAGCTGCAATCCGGCCGGAGGCTCGGTCGGCGCCTCGTAGGTGACATAGAGGCCGTAACCGGCGGGCGCCCGATTGCCGATGGTCGCCAGCGAGCTCTGGCCGACCAGCTCGATCTGGAAGTAGTCATAGACCTGGCTGCTGTTCTCCGGCTGCACGGAGATCGGCTTGCCGTTGACGGAGAAGCCGAAGTCCCAGGCGCCGACCTCGGCGTTGCCGGGCCAGTGGTTCGCCAGCGGCTGCATGATGGTGCTGACTTCCGCGAGGAGGTTGTCGCTCGTGGCCGTAGTCGTCGTCATTCCGTCGGGCATCGGATCCCCCCAATGTTTGGCTGCGCGGACACGCTCCGCGGCGGCGGGCCGAGCGTGCGCTGGCGGCCTCATCAATCAGAAATTGCACCGAGATCCGGCTGTCGCAACAGGATCGGCGGGGCCCGCTTCAGATTGAGACGCCTGGTCGAAACCCGGGAGGGAAGGGGCGTTCTCCAACGAAAAACGCCCCCGGCGAAACCGGGGGCGTCTTCGAAAACGTCGTAGGCTCAGGAAGCCTTAGGCGGCCGTCTTGACCAGCGACTTGGTCAGGATGCCGATGGCGGCTTCGCGGTCGATGCGCTCGATGGCGGCGACTTCGCGAGCCATGCGGTCCAGGGCCGATTCATAGAGCTGGCGCTCCGAATAGGACTGTTCCGGCTGGTTCTCGGCGCGGTGCAGGTCGCGGACCACCTCGGCGATCGACACCAGGTCGCCCGAGTTGATCTTGGCTTCGTATTCCTGGGCGCGCCGCGACCACATGGTGCGCTTGACGCGGGCGCGGCCCTTCAGGGTGGTCAGGGCCTGGCTGACGACGTCGCCTTCGGCCAGCGGGCGCAGGCCGGCGACCTTGGCTTTCTTGGTCGGGACGCGAAGGGTCATCTTCTCGTGGTCGAAGGTGATGACGTAAACCTCGAGCGACATCCCGGCCACTTCCTGGGTCTCGATGCCCTGGATCGTCCCCACGCCGTGGGCGGGATAGACGACGTGATCGCCGACCGAGAATTCCAGACCGCTCTTGCTCATTCGTTCGTCCTCATAAAATTGGGCTTGCGCCCAAAACGCCGTTTCCAAACATTCCAAAAGGCGATAGCAACCCGTCCGTCGGAGAGGCGGGGCCAAGTCGGATCAGGATTTGGAGTGTCTCTTAAGTCACCCTTCGCCTTCGATCGGGCGAGCCGTTGGAACGGCTGTCGTCTTCCACGAGACATGCAGGTGCGAGGCCGCACCCGTCACGTCGAGGGCGACAATAGCATAAAATTCAGCCTCATGAAAGGCTTGCGACCCCAACCTGGGGTATGCCGGCCCGATTAGGGCCGCCAAACGCCGGATTTTGCGTGGATCAGGAGCCCTTGCCGGGCTTTTCGCTGAAGTACTTTTCGAACTTGCCGGTCTCGCGCTCGAAGTCGGCGCGGTCGGCCGGCGGCTCGCCCTTCACGGTGATGTTCGGCCAGACCTTGGCGTATTCGGAGTTGATCCGCAGCCACTTGCCGTCGGCGTCGTCCTCGGTGTCCGGCTTGATGGCGTCGACCGGGCATTCCGGCTCGCAGACGCCGCAGTCGATGCATTCGTCCGGATTGATCACGAGGGTGTTCTCGCCCTCGTAGAAGCAATCCACCGGGCACACCTCGACGCAGTCCATGAACTTGCAGCGGATGCAGGCGTCGGTGACGATGTAGGTCATCGGAACTTGGCGGCTTTCTCGGACGGACTTAACGCGGCCGCGTTTTCGGAGCGACGGCGCCGAATGTCAATGCGGCGCCGCGCGCGAGGCCCGCAGGATTTCTCATGGCGCCCGCAGGGCGACAGGCAAAATCGTCGCCGATCGGCCCGGTGTCGGCTTTCCGACGATGCACAACGGCGTTCGTCGAAAGATACCTTTTCTTATGGAAGAGCGTTTCAGTGTGCGGTTGAGGACGCGTCCAAGAACAACGTCGGGAAGCCGACAGCAGAATGCTCTCCATGGCCCTGAAGCCCGCGCCGTCCATGGCGGCCGATGACATCCACGCGCAATTGCGGCTTCGAATGGCCTCGTTCGAGGCCTTCGTCGCGCACGCCCCGTTCGCCGCGGCCCTGATCGACCGCAGCGGCCGGCTGGTCGCCGTCAGCCCCGAGTGGCGCGACGAGGACCTGACCCCCAGCCTGCATCCCGGCGAACCGTTCGCCCGCTGCCTGATGAACCTGGAGGACGTCGAGAGCCTGGAGCGCTGCCTGGCGTCCGGCGAGCCGTTCTCGCGCTACCGGGCCCAGACCAGCGAAGGCGTCCAGCGCATCTGGCGCAGCGAGTTCGCCGCCTGCCGCAGCGACGAGGGCGTGATCTTCGCCGTCATGGTCACCGCGCGCGACGTCACCGGCTACGCCCAGACCGCGCTGCGGGCCGAGCGCAACGAACAGCGCCTGAAGCTGGCGCTGGAGCTCGACGACCTGATGGTGCGCGAGGTCGATCTGAAGACCGGCGAGGTCTATGTCTCGGGCACCTGTCTCGAGCTCGAGAAGTGGTGCCTGTTCGACCGCGACCCGCTGGAGATCGTGCACGAGGACGACCGTGAGCGCATGGCCCAGATCATGCGCGCCCGCCGCGACGGCGAGGCCGCCGTGTTCGAGTTCCGCCTCAATCGCGACGACGGGATCGAGACCTGGGTGCGCTCGGTCGGCAAGCGCTTCCTGGGCGCCGACGGCAAGCCCGAGAGGCTGGTCAACCTGTTCAAGGACATCACCGACCGCCGCCGGCAGACCGAAGCGGTCGAGAACCTAGCCTTCCGCGACCCGCTGACGGGCCTGCCCAACCGCGCCTATTTCCAGCGCAAGTTCCAGGAGGCGGTCGACGCCTCGGAGATGGCCGGCGAGATCTTCGGCCTGATCATGATCGACGTCGATCACTTCAAGGACATCAACGACACCCTTGGCCACGACGCTGGCGACGCCTTGCTGCGGCGCCTCGCCGACGTGCTGCGCCATGCCTTCCGCTCGGGCGACACGGTGGCCCGCCTGGGCGGCGACGAGTTCGCGGTGATCCTGCGCGGCCTGCACGGCGAGGGCGACATGCTGCGACCGATCAAGTCGCTGCAGGAGCTGCTGCGCCAGCCGATCCAGCACGGCGGCCGCAGCTTCTCGGTCAGCGCCAGCATCGGGGCGGCCCTGCACGGCGATCCCGACGCCGACCCGCACCACATCTTCAAGAACGCCGACATCGCCCTCTATCGGGCCAAGGACGAGGGGCGAAACCGCTCGATCCTGTTCGACCCGTCGATGCGCTCGGCCCTGGAACAGCGGCTGGAGCTGCTGCGCGACGTGCGCGCGGCGATCGAGGCCGACGAGTTCATCCTCTACTACCAGCCGGTGATCGACCTGGAGAGCGCCTCGGTGGCCGGGTTCGAGGCGCTGATGCGCTGGGCCCATCCCGAGCAGGGCGTGCTGACGCCCGACCGGTTCATGGCCGCCTTCGAGGATCAGGACCTTTCGCTGAAGCTGGGCGACGTGGCCTTCGAGACGGCGCTGAAGCAGATGCGCGCCTGGCTGGATGCAGGCGTCGAGTTCGGCCGGGTGGCGGTCAATATCTCGGCCGCCCAGTTCCGTTCCGGGCGGCTGGCCGAGGAGGTGCAGGAGCGCCTGGCCCGCTGGGGCGTGCCGTGCGATCGGCTGACCATCGAGGTCACCGAGACGGTTTATATGGGCTGGGCCTCGGACGTCGTCAGCGACACGGTGCGCAAGCTGCACGCCGCCGGGGTGATGATCGCGCTCGACGACTTCGGCACCGGCTACGCCAGCCTGGCCAACCTGCGGCAGTTCCCGATCGACCGCCTGAAGATCGACAAGGGCTTCGTCCAGAACACCGAGGACGCCGCCATCGTCAAGGCGGTGATCACCCTGGGCGGCTCGATGGGCATGAAGGTGGTCGCCGAGGGCGTCGAGGACCGCGAGCAGCTGGAAGCCCTGGCCGCCTATGGCTGCGACCAGGTGCAGGGCTACCACTTCAGCCGCCCGATGCCGCCGGAGAAGGTGCCGGGCTTCGTCGACGGGTTCGGCGGATAGGGCGCGGCCCCTTCCTCTCCCCTCCGGGAGAGGGCCTATGCTCGCTGGCCCTACTTCTTGCCCAGGTCCGTCTTGCTGATCTTGCCCTTGTCGATGACCCAGACGTCCTTGCCGCCGTTCGTGCCGATGGCGAGCGGCATCTTGTAGAGGCTGCTGAGGAAGACGTGGGTCTCGACCGGGGTGGGCGAGACGATGTGGCTGGCGAAGGCCAGGGCCGGCTTGCCGTCGGCGGCCTTGGGCTTCTCGATCAGCAGGCATGAGGCCGACAGGGCGTCGACGCGCTTGACCGTCTTGCCGTCGGCCGCGACGAAGATCCGGTAGTGGCCGCCGACCGGAATGGCGCCGGCGGCCGGGGCGGGGGCCAGCAGCCAGACGATCCAGCCGTCGCCGTCGGGGTTCTTGACCATGGCCGTGTTGTAGCCGGCGCGGCAGGTGCTGGCGCCCGCCCCGGCGGCGGCCTGGCGGGCCGAGAACGCCAGCCGCTCCTCGTCGGTCAGCTTGCGGTCGGCCGGCTCGGTGACGGGGCCCGCGCCCTTGCCGTCGACCACGACGTCGTAGCCGATCTCCAGGCCGTTCCCCTTGTCGCGGATGAAGCGGACCTTGGCGGTCTTGCCGTCGTCCTGCACCAGCCAGCCCCGCAGGCCGGCGGCCCGCAGGTCGGAGACCTTGGCGGCCAGGGCGTCGCTGGCCAGCCAGGCGGCGATGTCCTGGCGATAGATGGCGTTCCCGAAGGCCTGGATCTGCGGCAGGTCGTAGGCCTGGATGGGCGCGACAGGCTTGGCGGGAGCCTTGCTGGCGCCGGCTGCGGCGCCGGCGGAGGGCTGGGCGTGCGCGACGCCGGCGAGCATAAGGGCCAGGCTCACGGCCAGGGCCGGACGGAACGACGCCACGCAGGTACTCCCCCAGGATGCAACTCATCCCAAGGTAGCGATTGGTGCGGCGACGTCCATGGGAAAGGTGTAAGGTTCCGTTCTCTGTCCACCGACGCGTCGGAGGCTGTGCTCTGAGTGTTTGCGGGCGCCAATAAAGGGGCTCCGCTCAGACAACACAGTATCTGGATGGATATTTGCGCTTGGCAAGCTAGCGCTGGGGTATGTCTTAGGGGCGAGCCAATGAGCCGGCATTCTTCTGCATCAGGAAAGCCTGCAACCGACCACACGGCAATTATTGGCGATGTGCCTGCGATGTGGTCGAAGCTGCGATGGGATGCTGAGGTCTTTCGGGATTTTCAGGTGACATATGCTGACGAGGCTGAGCCTCTTGCCTATGCAGCGATAAATGTTTGCATAGCAGCGAGTGGCCTTAAAGACTGGGCTAAGAGAGCCGTTCCCAGAAAAGAACGAGATACGTTCGACGAGGATCTAGCCACTGCGGTTCCGCTGCAGGCCATGTGCGAGGCGATAGCCAACACCTACAAGCACTCAGCCCATTCGGACGGTCGTTGGGGAGGTAGCGTTTCTCTCGAATGGGAGGAGGCTGATGAGTGGGGGCCGGAGGGTTATGTGTTGCGGTACATTGGGCCTGATGGCCGCGGTGGATTAGGCGGCGGTATAGCCGCCAATCAGTTCCGTGAATTGCTGAGTGATTGGTGGACGTTCCTGCTTTCTAAGAAGCTCGTAGCGCCTGACCAAGGGACACCCGCTTGGTTGCAACGGAAAATCCTAAAAAATTTCCCTGCTCTTGAGACCTTGGTGTCCAAGGGTGCGCAAACCTGAGACGCCTACCCCTCCAGCGCCTCGTACAGTCCCCGCGCCTCGGTCGCCGGGCCGCGGCGTTCGCCGCAGTCGAGGATGCGCACGTTCACCAGCCGGCCGCCGATGGCGAAGACCAGCACGTCGCCGGCCTTGAGCACGCGCGAGGGCTTGTCGATGCGGCTGTCGGGCGCGCCGGCGCGGGTCAGGCGGATGCGGCCCTCGTCGACGAAGCGGGCGGCCATCGAGCGGGTCTTGAAGAAGCGGGCGCGCCACAGCCAGACGTCGGCGCGGCAGTGTTCGTCGTTATGGGCCTCGTCGCTCATGAGGCGGCCTTCTCGGGCGCGGCGGCTCGGTCAGCTTGGCCAGGGCCGCGAACGGCGAGTCCGGGCGGGCCTTGACCGGCTTGGGCTCCAGCCGCTGGGCGCCGCGGCGCTTCCAGATGATCGGGGCGTCGGGCCTGGCCAAGCT
>Ga0247823_10000690_pt1 | contig 28483 bp, 26 predicted proteins | sample 13C_PalmiticAcid_2_FD_192426 | JGI IMG/M metagenome (GOLD analysis project Ga0247823, IMG submission 192426) | Soil microbial communities from agricultural site in Penn Yan, New York, United States - 13C_PalmiticAcid_Day30 | ecosystem: Environmental > Terrestrial > Soil > Agricultural land...
GAAGATGCAGCTGCTCAACGATCCGAGCTTCATCGACCTGTCGCGCGTGGCGATGGCCGAGATGATGCACACGCCCGAACGGGCGCAGGACATGGTGGCGCGGCTGCCCGAGAAGGAAGAGGGCCTCCCCACCTGGGTGCGCGAGGCGCAGCGCGACGGCCGGCTGCGCGCCGGGGTCGACCCGGCCTACGCCGCCCAGCAGCTGCAGGGACTGATCAAGTCGTTTGCCTTCTGGCCGCAGCTGGCGATGGGCCAGCCACCGCTGGATCCCGCGCGGCAGCAGCAGGTGCTGGCCGACAGCGTCGACCTGTTCCTCGGCTTCTACGCCACCTGATCACACGTCGAAGCGCACACCTTGCGCGAGCGGCAGCGCATGCGAGCGGTTGACCGTGTTGGTCGTGCGGCGCATGTAGTTCCGCCATGCGTCCGAGCCCGACTCGCGGCCGCCGCCCGTCTCCTTCTCGCCCCCGAACGCCCCGCCGATCTCGGCGCCCGAGGTGCCGATGTTGACGTTGGCGATGCCGCAGTCCGAGCCGCCCGCGGACACGAAGGCCTCGGCCTCGCGCAGGTCGTTCGTGAAGACCGCGGACGACAGGCCCTGCGGCACGCCGTTCTGCAGGGCCAGGGCCTCGTCGAAGTCGCGGTAGCGCATGGCGTAGAGGATCGGGGCGAAGGTCTCCTCGCGCACCACCGCCGTCTGCCCGGGCATCCGCACGAGTGCCGGTTCGGCGTACCACGCGTGGGGATGGCGGTCGGCGAGCACCCGGTGGCCACCGGTCACCTCGCCGCCGTCGCCCCGGGCCCGCGACAGCGCGGCCTGCATGCGGCCGAACGCCGCCTCGTCGACCAGCGGGCCCACGAGCGTGCCGGCGGCGAGCGGGTCGCCGATGGCCAGGCTCGCGCGGGCGCGGTCGAGTCGCGAGAGCAGCGCGTCGGCCACCGACTCGTGCACGAAAAGCCGCCGCGTGGTCGTGCAGCGCTGGCCGGCCGTTCCGTAGGCGCCGAACACGAGGCCGCGCACGGCGAGGTCGAGGTCGGCCGTGGGGGCCACGATGACGGCGTTGTTGCCGCCCAGTTCGAGCAGCGCCCGCCCGAACCGGGCCGCGACGCGGGGCGCCACGAGGCGGCCCATGCGGGTGCTGCCGGTCGCCGAGACGAGCGCCACGCGCGGGTCGTCCGCCAGCACCTCGCCCAGTGCCGCGCCACCGACGAACACCTGCGACAGTCCTTCGGGCGCGTCGCCACCGAACCGGGCGAGGGCACGGGCCAGCAGCGACTGCGTGGCCAGCGCCGTGAGCGGGGTCTTCTCCGAGGGCTTCCAGACGACCGGGTCGCCACACACGAGCGCCAGCGCGGCGTTCCAGGCCCAGACGGCCACGGGGAAGTTGAATGCGCTGATCACGCCGACCACGCCGAGCGGGTGCCACTGTTCCATCATCCGGTGGCCGGGCCGTTCGGACGCGATGGTGAGGCCGTGCAGCTGGCGCGACAGGCCGGTCGCGAAGTCGCAGATGTCGATCATCTCCTGCACCTCACCCTCACCCTCGCTCAGGATCTTGCCGGTCTCGATGGACACGAGACGGCCCAGCTCGGCCTTGTGGCGGCGCAGCTCGTCGCCCAGCAGCCGCACGAGTTCGCCGCGCCGCGGGGCGGGCACGTCGCGCCACACGAGGAAGGCGTCGTGCGCCGTGGCGAGGGCCGCGCGCAGGTCGTCGGCCGTGGCGGACCGCAGCGTGGCGAGGCGGGCGCCGTCGATGGGCGAGTGCACGGGCAGGTCGCCTCCGGCGGGGAGGGACACGCCGAGTGCCGTCAGCAGGTCGTGGGCGGGGTGGGTCATGGCGGTCTCCGTGGGGTGTCAGCCGATCGATTCGATGTGGCGCGACTGCTGGTAGGCGCGGCCGAACCGGTTGGCGAGGAAGTCCGGCAGCGCCACCTCCTCCTGGCGAATGAAGCCGCGCTGGGGCAGCCGCCCCTCGCGGAACAGGTCGAGGGCGGCACAGAGGCCGGCCGCCGTGGTGATCTGGATGGCCGACAGTGGCCGGGCCTCGTCGCGGTCGGCGAACACCTTGCGGGCGAACACGTCCTGCACGAGCGTGCCGTGGCGCATGCCGCTCGCGGTGACGAACACGAGCACGACGTCCTGCATCGTGCTGGGGACCGACTTGCGCAGCATCGCCTTCAGCGTGTCGGGGTCGTCCTTCAATTGCAGCTCCTCGAGCAGCAGCTTCATCAGGTCGCGGTGGCCGGGGTAGCGCACCGACTTGTAGTCGAGCGTGCGCACGCGGCCGTCCAGGGTCTCGCACAGCGTGCCGAGGCCGCCGGACGTATTGAACGCCTCGTACTCGACGCCGTCGAGCGAGAAGTGCTCGAGGCCCTCGAGCGGCAGCATCTCGAGCATGCGCCCGTCGCGGATGGCCTCGCAGGGGTGGCAGTACTCGTTGATCAGCCCGTCGACGCTCCACGTCAGGTTGTACTTCAGCGCGTTCGTGGGGAAGGCGGGCAGCGCCCCCACGCGCATCTTCACGTCGTGCAGCGTGTCGAACTGGCGCGCGAGGTGGTGCGCCACGATGCCGACGAAGCCGGGGGCGAGGCCGCACTGCGGCATGAACGCGGTGGGGGCGCCATCGGCGAGCTGCTTGATCGCGCGGGTGGCGGCCACGTCCTCGGTCAGGTCGAAGTAGTGGCAGCCCGCCTCGCGGGCCTGGGTGGCAGCGAGCGTGGCCAGGTGGTACGGCAGCGCGTTGACGACCACGTCATGGCCGCGCAGCACGGCCAGCAGCTGGCGCGCGTCCGAGGTGTCGGCCACGCGCGTGGCCACGTCCGCGGGCAGCCTCGACAGCGCCTCGGCGCTGCGGTCCGCCACCGTCACGGTGTAGTCGCCGCTGTCGGCGAGCAGGCGGGTGATGACCTGTCCGATGTGACCTGCACCCAGCAGCACGACACGCATTTTCATTCTCCGGAAGGGGTTGGACTTGCGATCCAGTCTAGGAAGGGCCGCTGACGATTGGTAGCGTGAGTTCGTCGAGATCGTCGGCTTGCCGGACGGAATGTCGCGCTCTACGATGCGAATCGTCGAAATGCAGGAGAAACGCCATGGCCAAGCCCGCCGCGGTGCCGTTCGTGAAGGACCAGCTCGACCGCGACCTGCTCGCGCTGCTGCAGGCCAACGCCCGCGAGAGCACGGCGAACCTCGCGCGCCGCCTGGGCGTGGCGCGCACCACGGTGCTCGCGCGGCTCGGCCGGCTCGAACGCGACGGGGTGATCGTGGGCTACACGGTGCGGCTGGGGCAGGACGTGGCCGACCGCGGGGTGTCGGCCTACGTGGGCGTGACCATCAGCCCCAAGTCCGCGCGGGAGGTGTCGCGGCGCCTGTCGCGGCTGCCCGAGCTGCGCCAGCTGAGTTCGGTGAGCGGCGAGTTCGACTACATCGCGCAGCTGCGGGCCGACTCGATGTCGCGGCTGGACGCGCTGCTCGACGAGATCGGCGAGATCGACGGGGTCACGAAGACCACCACGTCGGTGGTGCTGGCCGTGCGCACCGACCGCACCGGGTGATCAGCGCGGGCGGTTCGCGCGGTCGATCTGGCGCAGCAGCGCCTGCACCTTCGGCGATTCGCGCAGCAGCCGCCCGCCCAGGTCGCGCAGCCGGTCCACGGCCTCGTCCGGCAGGCGGAAGGACGTGGGCAGGTTCATGAAGTACGCGCGTTCGGTCTCGTCGGTGAGGGTGTCGAAGCTGATGTCGATGGTGTCGAACGAGAGGTTCGGCACCGACGCATCGGCCGCGGCCTTCGACATCCCGGCGAGCTGCGCCTCGGCGATCCGGAGCTTGCGCACCTGGGCCCAGCGGTAGGCGATGTCCTTCAGCAGCTCGACGGACTCGTACGAGAAGTGGTCGATGGGCACGCTCGACGACTGCAGCAGCTCGGCCACGAGGCCGGGCGGGGTGGGGCTGCGGTCCCAGTCCGTGCTCGGCGCCGAACGGGAGTTCACGGCGATGACCACGATGTGGCGCAGCGACTGGAAGTCGATGGCCTCCTGGAAGCGCGGGCTGGCCTCGATCTCCTCGAAGGCCTCCAGCATGCCGCGCAGGCCCAGGTTGTCCGAGACGCCGCCGTCGACGATGTGCAGGTAGGGGCGGTTGGTGCTGTCCTCGAGCGACTGGATGTCGCGGTAGCGCAGCAGCGCGCGGCCCGCCGGGCGGTGGGGCCGGTCCATGCGGGCCACGTCCTCGACCCAGGCGGGGTGGGGCGCCTGGCACTGGCCGCCGTAGTTGCGGTAGGTGACCGGGGTCAGCACGACGGGCACGGCCGACGACGTGGCCGCGGCGCGGGCGAGCCGCACCTTGCCCAGGTCGGAGCAGATCAGGTCGAAGTGGTCCTGCGTGAACTCGAAGCGGGCGCCGGTCGAGAGGTCGGTGCCCGTGACGATGGCGAGCGGCGTGTCGATCTTCAGCAGGTCGTCGTACGTGGCGCCGCCGAAGAGGATCTCGTCGTAGTAGTCGGCCGCCAGCTCCGAGCGGCCATAGGACGCGCTGGCCAGCCGGCCCCACGACGACGGGCTGAGCGTGCGGGCCAGCAGTTCGCCCTGCACGTCGCGCTTGAGGAAGCGGGGCTCGAACTCCGTGAACAGCCGGTTGCCCAGCAGCGCGTACGACAGCGCGGTGAAGCTGCCGCCGGACACCCCGGTGATCACGTCGACCTGGTCGAGCGCCGGGTGGTCGACGCCGCCGAGGGTGATGCGCGTGCGGCGCAGTTCCTCCAGCACGCCGTACGACAGGGCCGCGGCCCGCGTGCCGCCCCCCGAGAACGCCAGCATCACGAGCGTGTGCGGGTCGTTGACGCGGGTGCCGCCGGGGGTGAAGAGCCGCGCGGCCCGGTAGCCGGTGTCGGGCGAGACCTGGGTGATGGGCGGGTTGACGGGGGCGGTGGTGCCGCAGCCGGCCAGCGCGGCCAGCAGCAGTGCGCCCAGGAACCGGACGGGGAAGGAGGGGAGAAGCGGGCGCATGAGGCCCCGACGATACCGGCAGTTCGTGTCACCGGCTCGCGCCGGCGCCGTGCCGCTGTCGGGGATGGCACGTCCCGATGGCCGGGAAGCGCCTGTTCATCGGGGTTCCAGGCGATCGGTGCAGCAAATGAAACACCGAAGCGGTTCTTTTCGACGCACGCTTGAAACACGGACGCGAGACACTGGCATCGTTGTGGCGTCCTTCGGCGTCCAGCGGAGGTGCCCCATGAATCCGATGTCTCTCCTGACCCTTCCGGTCGATGCCCTGCGCGATGCGCCGCACCTGCAGGAGCCGCTGTCCTCGTGCGCGGAACGGGGCGAACGCCGCGTCGCCGCCGTGCTGGTCGGGGTCGTGCTGGCCGCGGCCGCCGTGGCGCCCTGGTTCCTCCTCTGACCTGACCGCGGCGCCGTCACGGCGCCGGAAGCGACGGGCCCCCCGGCGTGCCGGATTCCCGCAGCAGCACCTCCCGCTGGGGAATGGGGATCGTGACGCCGGCTTCGGTCAGGCGCTTCACCACCCGGCCCCGCACGTCGCTCTCGATGTTGCTGGCCTCGGTGGCGTCGCCCACCCAGGCGCGGAGCCGGAAGTTGAGCGTGTTCTCGCCGAACCCGATGAACAGGGCGAACGGCGGCGGGTTCATCAGCACGGCCGGGTGGGTCGCCGCCACCTCCGTGAGCATCTCGATCACCTTGTCGGCGTCCGTGCCGTAGGCCGCGCCCACGTCGATGCCGATGCGCCGTTCCCGGCTCGAGAGCGTCCAGTTGAGCAGTTCCTTCGACAGCAGGTCGCCGTTCGGCACCACGATGTCCGCGCCGTCGGTGGTGCGGATGGTGCTGGCGCGGAACCCGATGCGCTGCACGAAGCCCGTGGCGGTGGGGGTTTCGACCAGGTCGCCCACGTGCATGGGCCGCTCCACCAGGAGCACGAGGCCCGAGACGAAGTTGTTGATGATGTTCTGCAGCCCGAAGCCGATGCCCACGCCCACGGCGCCCACGAGCAGCGCCATCTTGGAGAGGTCGAGCCCGGCCGCCGCGAAGGCGAAGATGAGCCCCAGCATCGCCACCGCGTAGCGCGTCAGCGCGGAGATCGCGAACGGCAGGCCCTGCCCGAGATTCAGGCGGGGCAGGAACTCGTCTTCGAGCAGCAGGCGGATCACCTTGACGATGAGCCACGTCGCCAGCAGGCACCCCGCGGCGGCGGCCAGCGATCCCACGGCGATGCCGGCCTCGCCCACCGTCAGGCGGGCCGCCATCGCCTCCTTCAGGACCCCCGGCGCGCGGGCCGCCACGCCGAACGCGAAGACCGGGGCGCCGAGCATCAGCGCCCAGGCGCCCCCGCGCAGCACCGTGCGCCAGGCGCGCTCGAGCACGTCGCGGCGGCGCTGCACCGCGCGCGACCAGGCGAACCAGCGGCTGCCCAGCGCGACGAGTCCGAGGCCCAGCAGGGTCTGGTAGGCGGCCATCGTGACCATCGCGACGCCCAGCGTGACCAGCACGCCGTTGCGCAGGGTGCGGGCGGTCCCCACGTGGCCCACGACCACGGCGTACGCGGCCGCCACGAGCAGCAGCACGATGACGAGCAGCACGGCATGCACGCGGGTGGGCCGCAGCGCATTCGGCAGGCTGGCGCGGTGGGCGCGGCGCACATCCCATCCGATCGCGGCGATGACGGCGACGCACTGGGCGAGCGCCACCAGCCGGTCGATCACCGGCAGCAGTTCGAGGACCGAGCGGAACGGCAGCAGCAGCAGGGCGCCGGCCACCGCGAACACCGTGGTACGCCAGGCGGGGCCGATCGCCGCGAGGGTCAGCACCGCGGCCGGTACCGGCACGAAGAGCCAGACCAGGTCGTAGAACGCGAACGGCCCGCGGGGCGCGAGCAGCAGGGTGCCGAGCAGCCCGAGCAGCAAGGCGGCCCAGCCCGAGCGGCCGAGCACGCGAAGGGCCCGCGAGGCGTCCACGGAACTCGTGAGCGTGGTCTCCGCGAGGGCCTGGCGCGCGATCCGCAACGCCCCGAAGCTGCTGCCGAACAGCGCGACCAGCAGCAGCGCCAGGCGGGGGCCCTGGGCGGCGAAGTAGGCGAAGATCGATTTCCACTCGGTCTTCACCTCGTTGAAGAACTCGAAGATGTCGCGCCGGCCGCTACCGATCAGCGACCACAGCGGTTCCTCCTCGGCCTCGCGCAGCCGCGTTTCGATGCGGCCCCGTCGCGTGCGAAGTTCATCGCGCAGGTCGTGGCTGTGGGACCGCAGCCGCACCGCCCGTTCGAGCAGCGAGACCGTTTCGTCGCGCAGCGGGCGCACCTGGGCGGCCAGTGCGTCGAGGGTGGTGGGGGCCTCGTCCACCCGGGTCAGGAATTCGGGCGCGGCATCCCGGTTGCGTGCCGCCTCGGCGCGGAAGATCCACAGCGCGCGTTCGCGGCGCAGGTCGTTCAAGAGGGTCTCGAGGGACCGGGTTTCGTCCTTCAGCCGCTCGATCTGGTCGTCGAGCTGGCCCTGGCGGCCGACGATCTGCGTGTCGAGGTCGACGAGCCGCTCGCTCGTCGCCCGCCGCAGTCCGGCGCGGGAGATGTCGGCCACGGCCGTGTTCATCGCCTCTTCCTGCTGGGCGATGAGGGGCGCGATCGACTTGACACGCTCGCCGGTCTGCAGCGCCTCGTTGACGCGGGCACCCAGCCCGTCCAGGGTGCCCAGGGCGTCGACGATGTCGCCGAGCGAGATGGTGTTGGTGTCGGCGGGCGCGGAAGCCGCGGAGGCGGCCGGCGCGGCCGCCGGCGGGCGCAGCAGGGAGGACAGCCCGAGCGCGGCGCCGGCCGTTCCGGGCAAGGCGTACAGGCACAGGGCGAGGGTCCACGCCAGGGCGGCCGTCGAACGCGGACTGGGGTCGGTGCTGCGGTCCAGGACGTCTGCTCCCCTCCGGCGCACGCCGGTTCCGACGATTCAACGGGCCGGGCCGGCTTCTGTCAATTGCCCGAAAGGGCAGGGCCGCCGCTCAGCCGGGGAGGACCACCGGCGTGTAGCCGGCCTCCTCGATGGCGCGGGCGAGCGCCGGTCCGTCCGCCCGGACGGGGGCGATGGCGACGCGGTGGGCGGCGAGGTCCACCGTCACGGTGGCGCCCGGGTCGGCCGCCGTCACGGCGCGGGTGAGGGTGGCGACGCAGTGGCCGCAGGTCATGTCCTGGACTTGGAAGGTGATCATGGTCGACGGGTTCGTTGGATGGCACCAGTGTGGTCCTTGCCACGGTGTCAAGGTCAAGCGCATTGTGAGGCCCTTCTTCCGTCGCGGCTGCACGAAGGGCTTGACCTTGACACAATGGCAAGCCTCAAGCTGATCCCATGACCCCTTCCCACACCCTCCCTGGCGTGCAGCTCCGCATCGGCGGCATGAGCTGTGCATCGTGTGTCTCGCGTGTCGAAAAGGCCTTGATGAAGGTGCCCGGCGTCACGTCGGCCTCGGTCAACCTGGCGACGGAGACGGCCACCGTGCACGCCCGCGCGGGGCTGCCGCTGGCCGAACTCACCGCCGCGGTCGAGAAGTCGGGCTACACCGCGAGCGGGGTGGAGCAGCCCGCGCCCGCGGAGGATTCGTCGGCCGGCTGGCACGTGGTGCTGAGCGCCCTGCTGACGCTGCCACTGGTGGCGCCCATGGTGCTGTCGCTCGCGGGGGTGTCGTGGATGCCCTCGGCCTGGGTGCAGCTGGGCCTCGCCGCCCCCGTGCAGTTCTTCTTCGGGGCGCGCTTCTACCGCGCCGGCTGGAAGGCGGTGCGGGCCGGCGCCGGGAACATGGACCTGCTGGTCGCGCTGGGCACCTCGGCGGCCTTCGGGCTGTCGGTGTACCTGATGCTGCGCCACCCCGGACACGAACACCTCTACTTCGAGGCGTCGGCCGCGGTGATCACGCTGGTGCTGCTGGGCAAGTGGCTGGAGGGGCGGGCCAAGCGGCGCACCACGGAGGCCATCCGCGCGTTGAATGCGCTGCGGCCGGCGACGGCCCGGGTGGTGCGCGACGGCGCCGAGGTGGACGTACCCGTGGGCCAGCTCGCCGTGGGCGACCTCGTGCGCGTGCGCCCGGGCGAGCGCATCGCGGTGGACGGCGAGGTGGTCGCGGGCAGCAGCCACGTCGACGAATCGGCACTCACCGGCGAGAGCCTGCCGGTGGCGAAGGGCGAGGGCGACCGGGTCACCGGGGGCGCCGTCAACGCCGAGGGGGTGCTGACGGTGCGCACGCTGGCCGTGGGCGCGGAAACCACGCTCGCACGCATCATCCGCCTCGTCGAATCGGCCCAGGCCGGGAAGGCGCCCATCCAGCGCCTCGTCGATCGGGTGAGCGCGGTGTTCGTGCCGGTGGTGCTCGTGATCGCGCTGGCCACGCTCGCGGGCTGGCTCGTGGTGTCGGGCGACTGGGAACAGGCGCTGATCAACGCGGTGACGGTGCTCGTCATCGCCTGCCCCTGCGCGCTCGGGCTGGCCACGCCCACGGCGATCATGGCCGGCACGGGCGTGGCGGCCCGCCACGGCATCCTGATCCAGGACGCGGACGCGCTGGAGGTGGCCCGCAACGTCACCACGGTGGCCTTCGACAAGACCGGCACGCTGACCGAGGGGCGCCCGGCGGTGGTGGCCGTGGTGCCCGCGCCGGGACAGCGCGTGGACGAGGTGGTGCGGCTGTCGGCCGCGCTGCAGCGGTCGAGCAGCCACCCGCTCGCGGTGGCCGTGGCGGGCCGGGCGGAGGGGATGGTGGTGCCGGAAGCCGTCGAGGCGAGTGCCTTGCCCGGCCGCGGGGTCGAAGCGCGGGTGGAGGGGGTGTGGCTGGCCCTCGGCAGCAGCCGGCTGCTGAACGAACTGGGCGCCGACGCCGGCACGCTCACGGCCGAGGCCGATCGGCTGGCGGGCGAGGGGCGCACGGTCTCCTGGCTGCTGCGCCGCGATGCAGGCGCCACGACCGTGCTCGGCCTGCTGGCCTTCGGCGACGCGCTGAAGGCGACGGCGCCCGCCGCGGTGCGCCGCCTGCACGACCTGGGCATCCGCACCGTGATGCTGTCCGGCGACAACCGCGGCAGCGCCGAGGCGGTGGCCCGGCAGCTGGGCATCGACACCGTGCGCGCCGAGGTGCTGCCGGCCGACAAGGCCGCCGCGGTGCAGGCGCTGCGGGCCGAAGGCCAGGTGGTGGCGATGGTGGGCGACGGCATCAACGACGCGCCGGCGCTGGCCGCGGCCGACGTCGGCATCGCGATGGCCACCGGCACCGACGTCGCGATGGAAACCGCGGGCGTGACGCTGATGCGCGGCGACGTGCGGCTGGTGGCCGACGCGCTCGATGTGTCGCGCCGCACGTACGCGACGATCCGGCGCGGGCTGTTCTGGGCGTTCATCTACAACGTGGTGGGCATCCCGCTCGCCGCGTTCGGCCTGCTGAGCCCGGTGGTCGCGGGCGGGGCCATGGCGCTCAGCAGCGTCAGCGTGGTGGGCAACGCGCTGCTGCTGCGGCGCTGGCGGGCGTCGGCGGACGCACGGAAGGAGTGACGGCGTGGACGACAAGGCGATGAACATCGGCGACGCGGCGAAGGCCTCGGGCGTGTCGGCCAAGATGATCCGGCACTACGAGTCGGTGGGCCTGCTGCCCGGCGCGAGCCGCACCGAGGCGGGCTACCGGCAGTACGGCGCGAAGGACGTGCACGTGCTGCGCTTCGTGCGGCATGCGCGCGACCTCGGTTTTTCCATCGCCCAGATCGGCGAACTGCTGGCGCTGTGGCAGGACCGCCGCCGGCCCAGCCGGATGGTGAAGTCGCTGGCCGAGGCGCACATCGCCGAGCTGCAGCGCAAGCTCGACGACCTGGTGGCGATGAAGGCCACGCTGGAGCAACTGGTGCACTGCTGCCACGGGGACGACCGGCCGGATTGCCCGATCCTCGCGGGGCTGGCCGGGGAGGCCGCCGCGCCCGCCGGACCGGCCAGATAAGCCGTACGGGTGCACGAGGAGATGCCCGGCCGCTAGAATCGGCGCCTGCTCGTTTCCGGCCAAGAGGGTGCTCCTGACCCGGCAGGCCGCACCCCGATGTTCCAAGTTCTGCTCGCGGCCCTGCGCCGCACCGTCCCCGCGCTGCTGGCGCTGGCGGCCTGGCCCCTCCATGCGGCCGACCTTCCCGACCTGCGCCAGGCCGGCGACCCCGTGCTCCAGCAGGGGCTCGAACACGTTGTGGCCGATCTCGGCCTCACCCCCGACGTGCAGCGCGGCGACCTGGCCCTGAGCCTCGTCGACATCACCGACGCCCAGCATCCCCGCATGGCGATGCTCAACGGCGACGAGATGCTGTATGCCGCCAGCCTGCCGAAGATCGCGATCCTGCTCGGTGCCTTCGTGGAAGCCGAACGCGGCCGCCTCGTGCTCGATGCCGACCGCATGGCCACCATCACGCAGATGATCCGCGTGTCCAGCAACCAGGCCGCCACCACGGTGCTCGGCTGGGTGGGCGGCGAGCGCCTGATCGACATCCTGCAGTCCCCGAAGTTCGGCTTCTACGACGCCCGTGGCGCCGGCGGCCTGTGGGTGGGCAAGCCCTACGGCCCGGGTGGCGCCTACCGCCGCGACCCGTTGCACAACCTGTCGCACGGCGCCACGGCGTTCCAGGTGGCCCGCTTCTACCAGATGCTCGATGCCAACGCGCTCGTGAACCCCGAGCTGACGGCGAAGATGAAGGACGTGATGTCGCATCCCGGCATCGTCCACAAGTTCGTCAAGGGCATGCTCGAGCGGCCGGGCGTGGCGATGTTCCGCAAGTCGGGCAGCTGGCAGGACACGCACGCCGACAGCGCGCTCGTCGAGGCCAACGGGCGCAAGTACATCATGGTGGGCCTGGCCCACAACGCTCGCGGCGGCGACTGGCTGGTGCGCCTCGCGCCCCGGCTGCACGACCTGGTGATGGGCGTGCCGCCCGCCACCCACGTCGCCTCGCGCTGACCCCGGGGTTCAGCGCCGGGGCGCGTACCAGCGCGCCATCGCCCGCTGGTGGTGCCAGTCCCGGGCCGCGCCGGTGGGCATCCACCGCTCGTGGCTGAAGGCCAGCCGCGCGATGAAGTCCAGCCACGCGATGTGGCGGCGCAGCGCCCGCTCCAGGCGGTGCTGGATCAGCGGATTGAAGAACCCGTGCCGCGACAGGAACTGCCGCGGGTTCTTGCGCACCCACAGCCACGAACCCATCTCCAGCGTCAGCGGCAGGAACAGCGCATCTTCCCGCGCGCAGGTGGTGGCGTAGAGGTGGTCCCACAGGTCGCCGTTGGCGAGGTACTGGTGGCTCTGCGGCTCGAACACGTAGCGGTGGTGGGGGTGGCCGAGGTCCAGCAGGCGCGACATCGCGTGCAGCTCGCCGATGTGCTCGATGGGCGCGGCCGTGTGGGCGTGCGGGAACCAGATGCGGTCGCGCACGCCGAAGCCGGAATGGCAGTCGACGCTCACGCTGAACCGGTGCGGCAGCAGTTCGGTCTCGACGAACCGGCACACGGCCTGGTTCTCCGGCTCCATGGGGGCGCCTGCCTCCCCGCGGTACCACGGCAGCCGCGCGCTCAGGCGCTGGCCGGCGAGCAGGTTGGGCAGCGGTTCGGCCGAGTCGATGGGGGCGTTGCGCATCAGGTCGACGCCGCTCGGGTTGGCCCGCGTGCCGAGCCACAGGCCGCCCGGGTTCACGATGGGCATGAAGACCATGCGGAGCCGTTCGAGCTGCAGTTTCAGCAACGTGTCCCAGGGCAGCCGGTTCACGATGTTGCGGAGGTAGCCGATCACCACGTCGGCGCCGACCCGCTCCAGCCCGTGCACGCCGCCGAAGAAGCCGACCGCGGGCACGTCCGGTGACGGGTTGCCCACGGCGATGGCGTAGACCGGGAACTCCCGGCCGGCGGCCTGCACCCGGCACGGCACCGTCACGTCCACGAGGCCGGCGGCGGTGTCGACGAGTTCCTGCAGGTCGGCGAGTTGCGGCGGCTCGATCAGCGGCATGGTGCGTGCGGTGCCATCGTTCCGTCACACAGGGGCGCTAGCGTGGTGGCTCGCCGCCACCGGACACGCCCATGACCATCGCACCGTCACCTTCTTCCTGGCACCCGCGGAAGCACCCACCCAAACGCCTGCACCTGCAGGCCTGGCTGTGGGGCGCGATCGAACTGGCGGCACTCTTCCGCGCGCGCTGGCTGCAGCGCGGGTCGCGGACGGGAAGGTGAGGCATCGGGGCATGGTACGGCGCCCGCCCATGCTCTGCACGTGTGATGAAAGCGCCGTGAAGCGCCGCTGACGGTTTCGTGACCGCGATGGGGGCAGAATGGGTGGCACAACACCCAGAACGCACCCGGGAGACAGCATGGCCACGGCAAGCTCGCACGCGGACGTCATCATCGTGGGCGCCGGCCTGTCCGGCATCGGGGCGGCCGCCCACCTGCAGGACCGCTGTCCCGGCAAGACCTTCCTGATCCTCGAGGCGCGCGACGTGCTCGGCGGCACCTGGGACCTGTTCCGCTACCCGGGTGTGCGCTCCGATTCGGACATGTACACGCTGGGCTACGCCTTCAAGCCGTGGACGGATCCGAAGGCCATCGCCGACGGGCCGGCCATCCTCGCGTACATCGCCGAGACGGCCCGCGAACGGGGCCTCGAACCGTCGATCCGGTTCGGCCACCGCGTGGTGGCCGCCCGCTGGTCCTCGGCGCAGGGGCTGTGGACCCTCGAGGCCGAGCACCAGGGTGAACGCCTCGCCTTCACGTGCCGCGTGCTCGACTTCTGCAGCGGCTACTACGCCTACGACGAGGGTCACCGGCCCCGCTGGCCCGGCGAGGCGGACTTCCAGGGCGTGTTCGTGCATCCCCAGGCCTGGCCGGACGACCTCGACTACCGCGGCAGGCGCGTGGTGGTGATCGGCAGCGGCGCCACCGCCGTCACGCTCGTGCCGGCGATGGCCCGCACGGCGGCCCACGTGACGATGCTGCAGCGGTCGCCGACCTACGTGTTCTCGCGGCCCGGCGAGGACGGCATCGCGAACGTCCTGCGGCGCTGGCTGCCGCCGATGGTGGCGTACCAGCTGGTGCGGGCCAAGAACATCGGCATCGGGGCGCTGTTCTTCACGCTCTCGCGGCGGCGGCCCGACGGGGTGCGCCGCTGGCTGATCGGCGAGGTGGCGAAGGCGCTCGGGCCCGGCGTGGACGTGCAGAAGCACTTCGCGCCCCGCTACAACCCGTGGGACCAGCGCCTGTGCCTCGTGCCCGACGGCGACCTGTTCGAGGCCCTGAAGGCGGGCACCGCCTCGGTGGTCACCGACGAGATCGACGCGTTCACGGCGGATGGCATCCGCCTCGTGTCGGGCGAACACCTCGAGGCCGACGTCGTCGTCACGGCCACCGGCCTGCGGATGAAGGTGTTCGACGGGGTGGACCTGTCGGTGGACGGGAAGGCCATCGACCTGCCGCGGCACCTCGTCTACAAGGGCATGATGCTCGACGGCGTGCCGAACCTGATGCTGACCTTCGGGTACACGAATGCATCGTGGACGCTGAAGGCCGACCTGACCTCGGCCTTCCTGTGCCGGCTGCTGGCGCACATGGACCGCGCGGGCTTGCCGGTCGCCACGCCGCGGATCGACGGACCCGTCGACGTGCAGCCGTTGTTCGAGTTCACGTCCGGCTACGTGCAGCGCGCCGCGGCGGGCCTGCCCCGCCAGGGGACGCGCAAGCCGTGGCGCCTGTACCAGAACTACGTGCTCGACTGGCTGATGCTCCGGCGAGGCCGCCTCGACGACGGGACCCTGCGGTTCACGCGCCCGGAGGCCGTGGTCAACCGTTGAGCTGCATCGGCATCGTCGCGAGCGGCGCCACGTCGCTGTTCGCGGCGCGTTCGTCCGGCTGGTGGCGGGCCTTGCGGAGCATGCTCGCGTGCCAGTGGTTCAGCGCAGCGGCCGTGGTGATCGTGTGGTGCACGGCCTTCTCGCGGTGCAGCGCGATGTGTTTCGCGTAGAAGGCGCGGCCGGCGTCGCTGTCCTCGGTGTCGGCCATCGTGGCGAGGCGCTCGGCCTCCTTGTCGTGTTCGAGCGCGCGGCCGGCGAGGTAGCCCACGAGCCAGAACCAGTCGATCGCCGCCTTGGTCTCGCGGTCCTTGCGGCCCCAGCGCTCTTCCTGGTGGATGGCTTCCAGGTGCACGGCTTCGGGGAAGGCCACCAGTTCCGGCGTGTTGATCAGCGTGTGGAGTCGATCGCACTCGCGCGCCTTGGCGAGCAGGGTCTCGTACTCGTGGTCGGACAGCATCTTCATGGGGGCCCTCGGGTGAAACGGTGACGGCATGATGCGGCGCGCCCATGAAAATTTGGGGGCCCGGCGGGACGCGGCGAAGTGGTCCGAGAACAAAACACCAAACGGGCGAGTGGCCGGTGACGGGATGATTCAGCTGTGTGCGAATCACCGTGCGCTTGTGCACGCGATGGCCGGAGCGGCCGGGCCGCTCCGCAAGCGCGGCCGCCCGACCTCCATATCGCCTGCTGTCCTACAGGTGCCAGCGGAGGCCTTTGCGACCATCTCGTATCGCCCGTCCGTTCACCAGGAGTCCGCCATGCCGCTCGAACCCCGACGTTCCACGTTCCAGGACAAGCTCGTGGCCCTCCGACGGGCGCTCGGCGCGCAGGGACAGGACCCGAAGGACTTCGAGATCGAGGTCGACCGAAGCTCGCCGCTGGCGGGGCTGTTCAAGCTGGCCGGCGGCCTGCTGATCGTTCGCCGCCGGTCCACGGGCGAGGAACGTGTGTACGCCACCGACACCGAGTCGGCCTGGCTCGACTCCGTGATGGCAGACCTGGCCCAGGGCCGCCTCTCGGAAACCCCCGAAACCATGCCCGGCGTGCTGACGATGCTGCCGCACGAAGATCCCGTGCGACGGCCCGCGCAGCCCGGCAACTAGGAGCGCCTTCCATGGCACAAAGCAGCATTCTCGGCGGGCAGCGCGCGCCCGCGCAGGCCCGCGGCAAGGACGCCGACGCCCTCGGCCCGAGCGACAGCTCCGACAGCGGCAGCGACGTGCAGGGCGAACGCGCGCACATCGCCGGCGAAACCGGCGATGCCGGCGCCATCCCCGCCGACCTGGCCAGCGACACCGACGCGTCCGGCACTGGTGAACGCGGCGCGGCGGTGGGCGACGACATCGACGACGGGGCCGACATCCTGCCGGACCGGATCGAAGGCAACGTCGCCGATGCACTCGATGCCGACACCCTCGACATCGACGAACTCGGCGACATCGCGCTCGACGAGGCCGACGAAGACGCCGACGAACCGGCTTCGCGCTGAACCGCGTGGGCCGCGAACCGATCGGGGAGGGCGCGCTGTCGCCCCGGCTGCAGCGCCTGCTCGGCACCACCTTCGGCATCCCCTCGCTGCGCGAGGGCCAGCGTGTGGTGATCGAACGGGTGCTCGCCGGCCGCAACACGCTCGCCGTGATGCCCACGGGTGCCGGCAAGTCGCTCTGCTACCAGCTGCCGGCCGTGGCGCTCGGTGGCCGCACGGTGGTGGTGTCGCCGCTCATCGCGCTGATGAAGGACCAGTGCGACAAGCTCTCGGCGCTGGGCCTCGCGGCCGTCAGCGTGCACGCGGCGCTGTCCGCGGAGGAACGGGACGCCGCCCTCGCGGCGGTGGGTGACGGTTCCGCGGCCTTCGTCTTCGTCACGCCCGAGCGCCTCGCCGACCCCGGCTTCCGCCGGCTGCTGGCGTCGCGGCCCACCGAGCTGCTGGTCGTGGACGAAGCGCACTGCATCGCCCAGTGGGGGCACGACTTCCGCCCGGCCTTCCTCGACATCGGCCTGGCCCGCGCCTCGCTCGGGCGCCCGACGGTGCTGGCGCTGACGGCCACGGCATCCCCCGACACCGTGGCGGACGTGTGCGACCAGCTGGGCATTCCCGCGGACGGCGTGATCGCGACCGGATCGTGGCGCGAGAACCTCCGCTACCGCGTCGAACACCTGGGTGACGACGCCGGCAAGCTCGACCGCCTGCTGGCGCTGGTGGCCGCCTCGGAAGGCTCGGGCCTCGTCTACACCGCCACGGTCAAGGCGGCCGAGGAGGTGGCGCGTGCGCTCGAGGTGGCGGGCGTGTCCGCACGCGGGTACCACGGGCGGATGGCCGCGGCCGAACGCCACGAGGTGCAGGACGCCTACATGGCCGGCACGCTGCGGGTCGTCGTGGCCACCAACGCCTTCGGACTCGGCATCGACAAGCCGGACACCCGTTTCGTCGTCCACTACCAGATGCCCGGAAGCCTCGACGCGTACTACCAGGAGTCGGGCCGCGCCGGTCGGGACGGCCAGCCGGCGGACTGCACGCTGCTGTTCCTGCGCGGGGACAAGTCGGTGCAGCAGTTCTTCCTGGCCGGGCGTTATCCCGCGGCCGCCGACCTGGAGGCGATCTACCAGGCCCTGCACCATGAGGCGCCGGAGGGATGGACGGCCGAATCGCTCGCCGACACCCTGCGCCGGCCCCGTGCGAAGGTGACGGCCGTGCTGAGCCTGCTGAAGCATGCCCGGGTGCTGGCCGCCGACCGGGCGGGCCGGCTGCGGCTGGTGCGGCCGGACCTGGTGGCCGGCGAACTGGCGGACCTGCAGGTGCGCTATGTCCGCAAGCGCGAGCAGGCCCAGGACACGCTGGAGCGCATGGTGGCGTACGCGCTGACGGGCCGCTGCCGGTGGCGCACGCTGCTGGAGCACTTCGAGGAGGCCGCCCCGTTCGACACCTGCGGGACGTGCGACAACTGTGTTCGCCTGGCGCGGGTGTCCGAGGCCGTGGTCGAGGCCACGGCCGAACCCGAGGAGGCGGAGGTGCCGGCCGTGACGTTCGACGTGGGCGCGGCCGTGAAGGTGCGGCGCTACGGCACCGGCACCGTCGTGACGACGGGCGGCGGCTCCGTGACCGTGGCGTTCCCCGAAGGGAAGCAGCGCGAGTTCCTCGCCGAGTTCGTGACCCGCGTGGCGCCGCGCCGCACGCGGGCGGCGATCAGGGCCGTTCCGACAACCGCGGAATGATCACCTGGCAGCAGATGCCCCGCGGCGTCACCTCGCGCCACTCCACCTCACCCCCCAGCTGCTTGACCCGCTTGCGGACCCCGCCGAGGCCGAGGCCGTGTGCCCACGCGCGCGGGTTGCTGCCGTGGCCGTTGTCGGTGACGGAGAGTTCGAGCCGGTCGTCGGCGAGGTGGAACTCGATGTCGAGCACGGTGGCGCCCGCGTGCGCGATCGCGTTGCTCACGAGCTCGCGCAGCACGCGCGTGAGGCCCGACCACTGAACCACGGTGAGTGACACGTCGCGGTCGAAGGTGAGGTTCCAGCCCAGCTGGATCTGCGCGGCGGCCAGGCGCTGGGTCAGGTCGGCCTTCCACTCGCCCTCTGCATGCGACAGCGGGTGGTTGGGCGCGGCGAGGCCACGCGTCAGGGTCTTCAGGTCCTGGAGCGTGTGGCGCACGTAGTCTTCCATCTCGGGCGACTGGGCCTTGTACATGAGCGTCAGCAGGCGCGCGCCGATGTCGTCGTGCAGGTCCTGGGCAATGCGCAGGCGTTCCTCGCTGCGGCCTTGCTCGACGGCGCGGTCGAAGGCAACGGCGCGGCACAGCTGCTCGACGATGCGGTCGGTGAGGCGGGCGTCGTCGGACGTGAAGAGCCGCTGGCCGCGGTTGGCGAAGCGCAGCACGATGGACGTGGGCGCGCTCGCCTGCTTGTCGGTCAGCGCGGGCACGGGCAGCATCAGCGTGGAGCCGTCGCTGACCACGCGCACGGTGGGGCTGCGCTTCTCGACGACCACGGCCTCCAGCGGCTCGAACAGCTCCTGCAGCAGCTGCACGAGCAGTGTCGACGTGCGGTCCGGGTGGGCCTCCACCTCGCGCGCGATGCGGTAGAGCTTCTCGAACATGCGCTCGGTGGTGAGCATGTTGCGGCTGAGCACGCGGTTCAGGATCCACTGCCGGGTGCCCGCGTACAGGCCCAGCGAGAGGAACAGCGCGAGGGTCACCGAGGCGAACTGGCCGAAGGAGAACACCGCGACGAAGAGCAGGTCGAGCGACGTGGCCACCGTGCTGATGGCCGCCAGCAGCGAGAACTCGCGCATCACCTGCTGCGACTTCGACAGGAACGGCATCAGCAGCAGCAGCGATGCGAGGAACACGTACCAGATCACGGGCCCGATCTCGGCCACCTGCAGCTGCACCGACGGCACGCGGTCGGCCGACGCGAGGGCCACCGCGCAGGTGAGCAGGATCCACGTGCTGACCGCCATCAGCCCGAACCGGCGCATGACGATGGCGAACGGATGGCGCAGCAGCCGGTACGACCAGACGAGCAGCGCGACCGTGACGATGCCCATCACCGCGACTGCACTTTGCAGCCACCACCAGCCGTCGGGCAGGTGCCCGGAGAGGGCTGCGACGCCGAGCAGGCCCATCGCGCCCCAGGCGCAGGCGGCGATCGGGCGGAAGCCGGGCACCTTGCGCGGATGGAGCGCGGCCGCGTGGACGATGGCGGCGCAGGTCACCAGGTCGAACGCCACCCGCAGCGGCAGCTCGAGCTGCGAGAGGTGGCCGGGCAGGCCGAGCACGATGGTGGATTCGGCGGCGATGAAGACGAGGTTGCCCGCCTGGCTGGAACACATCGCCGCGTAGAGCAGGGTGCGCATCGACGGGCTCGCGAGCACCACGACCATGCCGACCATGTAGACCACCAGGGCGAGTGCCATCAGCAGCCAGTACAGCGCGCCGAGGCTCGCGAGCCCGCGCGGGTGGGGCTCGGCGTCGACCACGGCGCCGCCCGCGAAGGTCAGGCGCACCGAGGGCTGGTTCAGCAGGGTGTCGATCTGGCCGTGCATGTGCTGCTGGCGGGCCCGGTCGATGTCGTCGATGATCCAGCGCGCCGAGGGGGCGATGGCGAGCGCATCGGCGTTCACGGGCGGGCGCCCCGGACGGCCGAAGGACACGAGCACGCGACCCACATGGGGGCGCAACGCCGGGTCGGTGGTGGCGGCGAGGATCAGCTGTCCCACCGCGTTCGTGCGCCATTCGGCGGCGAGTTCGGGCGTGTTGGCCATCCACCGCGAGAACAGCAGCACGCACAGGCAGCCGGCCAGTGCGGCCACCACCAGCAAGCGAAGCCGCCAGCCCATCCAGCGCGCGAGGTGCTCGACGCGGCCGAGCGTCTGCTCGATCAGGCGCGAGTCGAGGAGGGAGTCGGGGGAGGACGTGCGGCGGCGCCGGCTGGAGGGCGTGTCCGCCGAGGCGCCGCGCGGGCGCGGAGAGGAGTCCACCGTCCGGCCGGGCGGTCGTTCAGACCAGCCCGTGCTTGCTGGCCAGCACCGCGGCTTCGGCGCGGCTCGAGACGTTCAGCTTCTTGTAGATCGACTTGATGTGGTCGTTGACCGTGAACCACTTGATGCCCATCAGGTTCGCGATCTCCTTGATCGTGAAGCCCTTGCTCAGGTACGTGAGCACCTCGCTCTCGCGGGGGGTGAGGCGTTCGTGGTCGAGCGGCGCGCCGCGGCCGAGCGGCAGCGGGCGGCTGCTCTGGAAGCCGGCGCCGCTCACCAGCGCGGGTTCGCCGAGGCCGGCGAGTGCGCCCATGCCGCCGGGACCCTGGCGGAAGTGGCTCAGCAGCCGGCGGGCGATGGCGGGCGACAGCGGTGGCTGGCCGCGCACGATCTTCTGCAGTTCCTCGACCAGCACCTCGAAACGGTCTTCCTTGAGCAGGTAGCCGTCGGCGCCGCATTGCAGCGCCGGGAAGAGGTGGTCGTCGTCGGAGTACAGCGTGGTGACGATCTTCGTGGCGGGGTAGCGCACCAGTTCGGTGAGCAGCTCCATGCCGTTGCCGTCCGGCAGTTCCAGGTCGACCAGGATCAGCTTGAACGTGTCCGCCGTGGGCTCGACGCGGTCGGGATCGACCGCACCGATCTGTCGACGCGCGGTTTCGAGGTCGCCGGCTTCGGTGATGATGATGGCGTCGCTGAAACTTTCGCGCACGACGCGGCACAGGAAGCTGCGCGCGACGGGGTTGTCTTCAACGATCAGAACCTTGATGGCCATGCCAGGATGCTGCTCCGTAAGGGCTTGCATCGTATCGCATGCGGGGCCCCTAAAACGACAGGGAAACGCCCCCCTGTCAAAGTTGACAGGGGGGCGCCAGGTCGGTGCTCTCGGGGCTTGATTTCTGCTAGTGGACGACCGTTCAGTCGTTGGTCAGCACCAGTTTGCCGTGGACCTTGCGGGTGCTCATGCGGGCGAACGCATCTTTCAGGGCGCTCATGGGCAGGCGCTGGTCGATCACCGGCTTGATCTTGCCCTGGGCATACCACGCGGCCAGCTCGGCCAGGCCCGCGGCGCTGTTCTTCGGCTCGCGGCGGGCGAATTCGCCCCAGAACACGCCCACGATGGACGCGCCCTTGAGCAGCGCGAGGTTCAGCGGCAGCGCCGGGATGCCGCCCTGGGCGAAGCCGATCACGAGGTAGCGGCCGCGCCAGCCGATGGAGCGGAACACGGGCTCGGCGAGGTCGCCGCCCACGGGGTCGTAGACCACGTCGGGCCCCTTGCCGCCGGTGAGGGCCTTGATCTCGTCGCGCAGGTTGCCGGTGCTGTAGTTGATGGTGGCGTCGGCGCCCAGTTCCTTGCAGAGCGCGCACTTCTCGTCGCTGGACGTGGCGGCGATCACCTTGGCGCCGGCGGCCTTGGCGATCTGGATGGCGGCCGTGCCCACGCCGCCGGCGGCGCCGAGCACGAGCACGGTTTCACCGGCCTTGAGCTGCCCGCGGTCGACCAGCGCGTGGTGCGTGGTGCCGTAGGTGCACAGGAAGGCTGCGGCGTCGTCGAACGCGAAGCCGTCGGGCAGCGGCATCAGCTGCGCGGCCTTCGTGATGACGTGGGTGCCGAAGCCGCCGCCGCCGCCGAACGTGGCGACGCGGTCGCCGACCTTGACGCTGGTGACGCCCTCGCCGATGGCCTCGACGATGCCCGAGTACTCCGAGCCGGGCACGAAGGGCAGGGGCGGCTTCATCTGGTACTTGTTCTGCACGATGAGCAGGTCGGGGAAGTTCAGGCTCGCCGCCTTGATGGCGACGCGCACTTCGCCTTCCTTGGGCTCGGGCGTGGGCAGGGTGGTCCAGACCAGGGCTTCCGGGCCGATCGGGTTTTCGCACAGCCAGACTTGCATGTGTGTCTCCATGAGGTGTTTCGAAGGCGTCGGCGATGATAAGCACGGCTGCCGCGGGCGAGCGTCCCGGAGGTGACGAGTCCTTACAATCCCCGGATGCGCATCCTGATCGCCAACGACGATGGTTACCTCGCCCCCGGGCTCGCCGCCCTGGTCCAGGCCTGCGAAGGGCTCGGCGAACTCGACGTGGTGGCCCCCGAGCAGAACGCGAGCGGCACCTCGAACTCGCTGACCTTGCACCGGCCGCTGTCGGCCTACACCGCTCCCAACGGCTTCCGCTACCTGAACGGCACGCCGTCCGACTGCGTGCACGTGGCCCTCACCGGGTGGCTGCCCCAGCGGCCTGACCTGGTGGTGTCCGGCATCAACCAGGGCGCCAACATGGGCGACGACACCCTGTATTCCGGCACCGTGGCCGCGGCCATGGAAGGGTACCTGTTCGGTGTGCCGTCCATCGCGTTCTCCCAGGTGGCCAAGGGGTGGGCCCACCTCGATGCCGCGGCGCGCACCGCACGGTCGATCATCGAGCAGGTGCTGGCCTCGCCGCCCGCGGCCGGCCCGTGGCTGCTCAACGTGAACATCCCCAACCGGCCCGACGCGGACCAGCTGCCGCGCGAGGTCACGCGCCTTGGCCGCCGCCATGCGAGCGAGCCGGTCATCCGGCAGACGAACCCGCAGGGCGACCCGATCTACTGGATCGGCCCGCCCGGGGATGCGCGCCTGGCGGGCGAGGGCACCGACTTCCACGCGACCGCGAACGGCCGCGTGTCGATCACGCCGCTGCAGGTGGACCTCACCGACCACGAGGCCGTGCCGGCCTGGCGCCAGTGGGCGAGCCGCGGGGCCGGCCGATGAGCCAGCCGCCGCCGCGCCCCAAGTTTCCGCTGCAGCTCGAGGGCCTCGACCGGCCCGTGCGGCGTCCCACGTCGGCGCCCGTCGCGGCGCCGAAGCCGGCGGCCACGCCGGTGGCGGGGGCGATCCCCCGCGTGGAGCCGCGGCCCGTGCTGCGGCCCCAGCAGCCACTGCAGCAGGCCGCGCTCGATTCGGCGCGCCGCGTGGCGCCGTCGGGCCTCGGGCTCGACTCGGCGGGCATCCGCAAGCGCATGGTCGACCGCCTCGTGGCCGCGGGCCTGCGCGACGAGCTGGTGAAGGACGCGATGTCGCAGGTGCCGCGCCACGTGTTCGTCGACACCGCGCTCGTGAACCAGGCCTACGAGGACACGAGCCTGCCCATCGGCCTCGGCCAGACCATCTCGAAGCCCTCGGTGGTGGCGCGCATGATCGAGCTGCTGATGGCCGGGGCGAACGCGCGCGCGAAGCGCTCGCTCGGCCAGGCGCTCGAGATCGGCACGGGCTGCGGCTACCAGGCCGCGGTGCTCGCGCGGCTGTCGCGGCAGGTGATGAGCATCGAGCGGCTGCGCCCGTTGCACGACAAGGCCCGCGAGAACCTCGCGCCCCTTCGGCAGATGAACATCCGGCTGGTGTATGGTGACGGGATGCGGGGGCATCCTCCCAACGCCCCCTACGACAGCATCATCTCCGCCGCCGGCGGCGAGGCGCTCCCGGACGCATGGCTCGCGCAGCTCGCCGTGGGCGGGCGCCTCGTGGCACCGGTGCACGACGCATCGGGGACCCGCCAGGTGCTCGTGGTGGTGGACAGGACGGACGAAGGCTTCACGCGCTCGGTTCACGAGGCGGTGCACTTCGTCCCTTTAAAATCAGGACTGGATTGATGGCATTGGTACCGATGGTTTCCTCATTCGACAAGGCGCAGAACGCCCGCAACGCATCGTGGTGCCGCATCGCGGGCGCCATGGCCCTGGTGGCCTTGATGGCCGCCTGCGCGGCGCCGCGCACGAGCCGTGCGCCGGTGGAAGATCGCAACGTCGGCAAGACCACCGCGCCCGCCCCGTCGGCGGCCGCCTCCACGCCCGCCGAGCCGGCCAAGGTGCTGCCCGGTGCCGAGAATGCGGGCAAACCCGGCTACTTCACGGTGCGTCCCGGTGACACGCTGATCCGCGTGGGCCTCGAGACGGGGCAGAACTGGAAGGACCTGGTCAAGTGGAACAACCTCGAGAACCCGAACGTGCTCGAAGTGGGCCAGGTGCTGCGTGTGGTGGCGCCGGGCGTCGACCCGTCGGTCACCGCGACGCGGCCGGTCACCTCGGGCAAGGTCGAGGCGCGTCCGCTCGACGCGCCGAAGGAGCCCGCGAAGCCGGCCAGCTCGGCCTCCTCTCCGGCCACGCCCTCGGTGACGCCCTCGGTGACGCCCTCGGTGACGCCCACGCCGGCGCCGTCCCCGGCGGCGTCGAACGGCGGCGACGACGACGTCAACTGGTTGTGGCCCGCATCGGGCCAGGTGGTGTCGCGCTTCGACGAAGCCCGCAGCAAGGGCCTCGGCATCGCCGGCAAGGCCGGTGATCCGGTGCTGGCTGCGGCCGATGGGCGCGTGGTGTATGCGGGTTCGGGTTTGCGCGGGTATGGCAACCTCGTCATCCTCAAGCACAACAACACCTACCTGACCGCATACGCGCACAATCAGGCTCTGCTCGTGAAGGAGGAGCAGACCGTCAAGCGTGGGCAGAAGATCGCCGAGATGGGCGCCACCGATTCGGACCGCGTGAAACTGCACTTCGAGATCCGCAAACAAGGCAAGCCGGTCGACCCGGAGAAGCTGCTCCCGTCGCGCTGACGCGCACCTCGCCGCGCTCGCCTCGTTTCCTGTCACAGGCAACACCATGGCAAAGAAGCACGGCGAAGGTTTGAATGGCAACGCGGCCGAGCCGGCCGGGTTGCCTGCGTCCGCGGCCTCGCCCGCCGAGGGCGCGCCGGACGTGCCCGACCTCGACGACACCGCCATCGTGGTGCCCGCCGCCGGCCTGCCGGCCGGCGAGGGCGAGGTGGGCAACACCCTGCAGACCTACCTGCGCGAGATCCGTCGCGCGCCGCTCTTCACGCCCGAGGAGGAGTACGCGGCGGCCGTGCGTGCCCGCGACGGCGACTTCGCCGCGCGGCAGGAGATGATCGAGCGCAACCTGCGCCTCGTCGTCAGCATCGCGAAGAACTACCTGGGCCGGGGCCTGCCGCTCACCGACCTCATCGAGGAGGGCAACCTGGGGCTGATGCACGCCATCGGCAAGTTCGAGCCCGAGCGCGGGTTCCGCTTCTCGACGTACGCGTCGTGGTGGATCCGCCAGAGCGTGGAGCGGGCCATCATGCACCAGGCCCGCCTGGTGCGGCTGCCGGTGCACGTGGTGCGCGAGCTCAACCAGGTGCTGAAGGCCCGCCGCGCGCTCGAGTCGCGGCAGCCCGTCGACGGCGCCGAGAACCACGTGCGCGTGGAGGACATCGCCGCGCGGGTGGGGCGGCCGGTGGAGGAGGTGAGCGAGCTGCTGCGCTTCTCCGAACTGCCCACGTCGCTCGATGCGCCGCTGGACCGCGAGAGCAACGACTCCATGCTCGATGGCGTGGCCGACGAGGCCGCGCTCGACCCGATGAGCCACACGCTGAGCCATGAGGTGGACGTGCTGCTGCAGCACGGCCTCGAGGAACTCAACGACCGCGAGCGCGAGGTGCTGTCGGGCCGCTACGGGTTGCGCGACCGCGAGCCCGAGACGCTGGAGGTGCTGGCCGAACGGCTGGGCCTGACCCGCGAACGCATCCGCCAGATCCAGCAGGAAGCGCTCGTGAAGCTGCGCCGGCGCATGGCGCGCAGCGGGGTGGACCGCGACTCGCTCTTCTGATTCCGAGCCGGGCACTCGGAGACCCGCCGCCGTCGCGGGATAATCGCGGGATGACTCAAGCAAGTGAATGGCTCAAGGTCGAGTCCCTCGACCTCGAAGGCCAGGGCGTGGCCCACAACGAAGAAGGCAAGGTGGTGTTCATCGACGGGGCCCTGCCCGGCGAGGAGGTGCAGGTCACCGTGGGCCGCCGCAAGAACAACTGGGAGCAGGCGTCGATCGCGGCGCTGCGCAGCGAGAGCTCGCAGCGTGTGACGCCGCAGTGCCGGCACTTCGGCACCTGCGGGGGCTGCAAGCTGCAGCACTTCCACGTCGGGGCCCAGGTGGCGACGAAGCAGCGGGCGCTGGAAGACGCGCTGTGGCACCTCGGCAAGGTCAAGGCGGAACGGCTGATGCGGCCCATCGAGGGGCCCTCGTGGGGCTACCGCTTCCGGGCGCGCCTGTCGGTGCGCCACGTCGCGAAGAAGGGCAAGGTGCTGGTGGGCTTCCACGAGCGCAAGTCGAGCTTCGTCGCCGACATGGACAGCTGCGAGGTGCTGCCGCGGCACCTGAGCGACATGCTCAAGCCGCTGGCCGACCTCGTGATGTCGATGGACGGGCGGGACCGCTGCCCGCAGATCGAGGTGGCCGTGGGGGCGGAGACCACGGCGCTGGTGCTGCGGCACCTGGAGCCGCTGAGCAGCGGCGACCTCGCGAAGCTGCGCGCCTTCGCTACCGAGCGGGCCGTGCAGTGGTGGCTGCAGCCCAAGGGACCGGACACCGTGCACCGCCTCGACGAGGGTGGGGCGCCGCTGAACTACACGTTGCCCGAGTTCGGGCTGTCGATGCCGTTCAAGCCCACCGACTTCACGCAGGTGAACCACCAGATCAACCGCGTGCTCGTGGGCCGTGCGCTGCGGCTGCTCGACGCGCAGCGCGGCGAGCGGGTCATCGACTGGTTCTGCGGCCTCGGCAACTTCACGCTGCCCATCGCGACGCAGGCGCGCGAGGTGCTGGGCATCGAGGGCAGCGAGGCGCTGGTAGCGCGTTCGCGTGAGAACGCCGCGGCCAACGGCCTGGCGGCCAAGACGTCCTTCGAGGCACGCAACCTGTTCGAGATCGCGCCCGCGGACCTCGTGAAGTACGGTGCCGCGGACAAATGGCTGGTGGACCCGCCGCGCGAGGGCGCGTTCGCGCTGTCGAAGGCCGTGGCCGACCTGCACCAGGACCCGTCGCTGGCGCCGGGCTTCGTGCTGCCGCGCCGCATCGTCTACGTGAGCTGCAACCCGGCCACGCTGGCGCGAGACGCCGGCCTGCTGGTGCACCAGGGAGGCTACCGGGCCGCCGCGGCCGGAGCGGTGAACATGTTCCCCCACACGGCGCACGTCGAGAGCATCGCGGTGTTCGAGCGCGACGACGCCTGACCCAAGGAAAACGGGGCCCTCGGGCCCCGTTTTTTCATCCGGCGTTGCCGGCTCAGTCGGAGTCGCCGCCGAAGATGCCGAGGATGCTCAGCAGGTTGACGAACACGTTGTAGACGTCGAGGTAGATCGCGAGCGTGGCGGTGATGTAGTTGGTTTCGCCGCCGTCGATCACGCGCTTGATGTCGTACAGCATGAAGGCCGAGAAGATCACGATGGCCAGCACCGAGACCGTCAGCATCAGCGCGGGCAGCTGCAGCCAGATGTTCGCGACGCTCGCGACGATCAGGCCGATCACGCCCACCATCAGCCACTTGCCGAGGCCGGAGATGTCGCGCTTGAGCGTGGAGGCGAGCGAGGCCATGCCGATGAACACCAGCGCGGTGCCCCCGAAGGCCATCATGATGAGCTGGCTGCCGTTGCTGTAGTTGCCGAGCACCGCGCCGATCAGGCGCGACAGCATCAGCCCCATGAAGAACGTGAAGCCGAGCAGCAGGGCGACGCCCACGCCGGAGTTCTTGAACTTCTCGATGGCGAAGAAGAAGCCGAACGCGATCGCCATGAAGGCGATGAACCCGATGAACGGGTTGGCGGCGAAGAGGCTGAAGCCCATCGCCACGCCCACCCAGGCGCCCAGCACGGTGGGCACCATGGACAGCGCGAGCAGCCAGTAAGTGTTGCGCAACACGCGGTTGCGTTCGGCCACGGCGGTGCCGGGGGTACCGTACGCGCCGTAGGCGGTTTGCAGGTTTTCGTTCATGGAGCCTCCTGTTTCAGATGCCGACGCAGCGTCTGACTCCACATAAGGTTACAGGTTCCGTGCCAGGCCGGCGAGGATTCGCCGGCCGACCCGCGGGGGGATCAGGCCGCGAGGGCCACGCGGATGGGAAGGAAGTGCACCGGAACGGCGCCGGCGCGGGCGGATTCGAACGTTTCGCGGGCGCAATCGGCGCAGTTGCCGCAGCAGGTCGCGACGCCGGTGTCCATCTGGAGTTCGTCGAAGCTCGCGCAGCCACCCTTGGCATGGCGCTCGATGTCACGGTCGGAAACGCGTCGGCAGACACAAACAATCATCGTCTCAGCTCCGGGCCTGTTCAGCTGGCCACTGGACGTGATCATAAATAGGAATGATTCCCACTTCAAGCCCCATG
>Ga0247823_10000691_pt1 | contig 28436 bp, 28 predicted proteins | sample 13C_PalmiticAcid_2_FD_192426 | JGI IMG/M metagenome (GOLD analysis project Ga0247823, IMG submission 192426) | Soil microbial communities from agricultural site in Penn Yan, New York, United States - 13C_PalmiticAcid_Day30 | ecosystem: Environmental > Terrestrial > Soil > Agricultural land...
GCGCCGCCTTGCTGCCCGCGTAGTGCGACAGCGCCGCCGCGGCCTTGTGGCCGAAGGTGCTCGAGACGTTGACGATGTGGCCCCGGCTGCGCTTGAGGTGCGGCAGCGCGGCACGCGCGAGCAGCGAGGGTCCCACGACGTTGATGTCGAAGATCTCGCGGATGCGCTCCGCCGTGGCATCGGCCAGCGGCAGGATCGCGCCCGCGCCGGCGTTGTTGACGAGCACGTCGAGGCGACCGTGGCGGTCGAGGGTCTCCTGCACCGTGCGTTCGGCGTCCGCCGCACGGCCCGCGTCGGCGACGACGAAACCGATGGCCGGATGGTCTGCCGCGGCACTCTCCAGCGCGGACTGGCGGCGCCCGGTGATGACCACGCGGGCGCCCTGCGCCGCGAAACGCCGGGCGGCGGCCCGGCCGATGCCGGCGCCGCCGCCGGTGATGAGGACCACGGGGGTGTCGGATGAGGACATGCTGAAGCTCCTTGAAAGGGGTCGGCCAGTGTCGGCCGGTGCCCCTCGCCGCATTGGTGCAAATCGGGAAACACGGCGAGCCCCGCGCCATGCCTTCCGCGGCCAGGGGCCGCTTCCTAGCATCGAGCCATCGCTTTCGAGAGGAGACTCCCATGCCGCGCCAACCCCTTTCCCTTCCCGCCATCGCCCTGCTGTCCGCGGTGCTCTGGACCACCGAACCCGCGACGGCCGCACCGCCCCCGCCGGCGGTCGACGCGCTGATGTCCAAGGCGCTCGCCAACCTGCCGGGACAGGAGGTGCTGATGCTCACCGTGACGTACCCGCCCGGGGGCGCGGACCCCGTGCACCGCCACGACGCCCACGGGTTCATCTACGTGCTCGAAGGGTCCATCGTGATGGGCGTGAAGGGTGGCAAGGAGGTCACGCTGAAGCCGGGCGAGACCTTCTACGAAGGCCCGGCCGACCTGCACACGGTGGGCCGCAACGCCAGCACGACGAAGCCGGCGAAGTTCCTGGTGTTCCTCGTGAAGAAGCAGGGCGTGGACGCCGTGCTGCCGCCGAACTGACCCGCCGGAGGGCCCCGAGATGAAACTCTTCTACATGACGGGGGCCGGCTCGCTGGCCAGCCACGTCGCGCTCGAATGGGCCGGCGCGGACCACGAGGCGGTGCCGCTGCGGCGCTCCGAACTCAAGGCGCCCGCGTTCCTCGCCATCAACCCGATGGGCACCGTGCCCGTGCTGGCCGACGGCGACCTCCGGCTCACCGAAAGCATCGCCATCCTCGCCTTCATCGCCGACCGCCATCCGCGGGCCCGGCTCTGGGGCGGAGACGGCACCGAAGCCCGCGCGCGCACGCTGCAGTGGCTCGCATTCCTCAACGCCGAGGTGCACAAGGCCTACGGCCCGATCTTCTACCCGGAACGCCACGGCTTCGGCCTGGTGCCCGACACCCTCGTGGCCGACGCCGGCCGCGAGCGCGTGCGCGACCTGCTGCAGCGCGTGGACGTGCAGCTGGACGGCCGCGACTGGCTCACCGGCGAACGCACCTGCGCCGACGCCTACCTGTTCGTGATGCTGCGCTGGGCGCTCACCACGAAGGTGGGCCTGTCGGCCTTCCGCAACCTCGGCCCCTACCTCCGTCGCCTGCACGACGACGACGGCGTGCGCCGCGCGCTGTCGATGGAGGCCGGCCCGCGTCCCGGGGTGCCCGCCTCGCCCGCCGCCGCGGTCGCGCTGGTCGGCGAGATCGTGGGGCCGGTCGAGTACCGCGAAGGCGAAGGCATGGCGATGGAGATCCGGCTCGGCGACGTGCAGATCCTCGCGGGCGAGGCCGACGTCGTGCTGACCTGGTCCGACGAACACTACCGCGGCCAGGCTGCCATGCCGGTCGAGAACTTCTCGCGCTACGTGAGCGCGGGCGCCATCCGGCTCTGACTTGCAACGACAGGAGAACCCCATGGCCATCGGCACCGCACGCATCGGACGCGACCGCTACCGCACCGACATCGACCTCGGATCCCACCGCCTCGTCGCGGACGAACCCGCCACGCTCGGTGGCCAGAACGACGGCCCCGCGCCCTACGAGCTGCTGCTCGCGAGCCTCGGCGCCTGCACCGCGATCACGCTGCGCATGTACGCCGACCGCAAGGGCTGGCCCATGACGTCGGTCGAGGTGGAGCTGCAATGGCGGCGGGAGGAGGACGGCCCGCGCATCGTCCGCACGCTGCGGCCGCAGGGGCTCGACGCGCAGCAGCGCCAGCGCCTCGTCGACATCGCCGAGCGCACGCCGGTGACGCTCACGCTGCTGGGTGGTGTGTCGATCGACACCTTCGTCGCCTGACGCGGGAGCCGTCCATGCCGACCAGCTCCTTCTCGTTCGTCAACGCCCAGGGGCGGCGCCTCGCGGGACGGCTCGAGATGCCCGAGCGCCTCTGCCGCGGCTGGGCCGTGCTCGCCCACTGCTTCACGTGTGGCAAGGACAGCCGCTCCGCCGTCGCGATCGGCCGCGGGCTCGCGGCCCAGGGCATCGGCGTGCTGCGCTTCGACTTCTCCGGCATCGGGGACAGCGAGGGCGACGCCGACCAGTCGAGCTTCTCGCTGAACGTGGACGACCTCGTGCAGGCCGCCGCGGCGATGAACGCGGCGGGCATGCCGGTGGCGATGCTGATCGGCCACAGCCTCGGCGGCACCGCCGCGCTGGTGGCGGCCGCCCGCATCCCGTCCGTGCGCGCGGTGGCCACCGTGGGCGCGCCGTTCGACGCCGCCCACCTGCTGCGCCACGTGCCGCCCGAGGCGCTGCGCCGCATCGGCGCGGACGGCGCGGGCCCCGTGCCGCTCGGTGGCTTCGAGGTGCGCCTCGGCCAGGCCTTCATCGACGACGTGCGCACGCACGACCCCGATCGCCACCTCGCCGGACTGACGGTGCCGCTGCTCATCCTCCACAGCCCGATGGACCAGGTGGTGGACATCGACAACGCGAGCCGCATCTTCCTCGCCGCCCGCCATTCGAAAAGCTTCATCTCGCTCGACCGGGCCGACCACCTGCTGCGCGACCGCGCCGACGCCGAACACGCCACGGGCGTGATGGCCGCGTGGGCCCGGCGCTACCTGCCCGAACCCACCGCGCTGCCGGGCCGCGTGTTCGATGCCGAGGCGGAGGAGACCGGCCTCGGCAAGTTCCAGCTGGCCCTTCAGTCCGGCGGGTCGCGATGGCTCGCCGACGAACCGGCGTCCGTGGGCGGCCTCGGCTCGGGGCCGACGCCGTACAACCTGCTGTCGTCCGCGCTCGCGGCCTGCACGACGATGACGCTGCGCCACTACGCCGACCTCAAGGGCTGGCCGCTCGAGCGCGTGCGCACGGGGGTCGACCACCGCAAGGTGAAGGACCGCACGCCGGCCGACGAGTTCACGCGCCACATCCGCGTCGAGGGCGACCTGGACGCCGCGCAGCTGGCCGCGCTCGCGGACGTGGCGGCGCGCTGCCCCGTCCACCGCACGCTGGCCCAGGGCGCGACCTTCGCCGCGGTCATGCTGACCCGCGTCGACGGGCGCGGCGAGGACTGAGGCGTTCAGGCCGGGCGGGCGGCCATCGCGGCCAGCACGTCCTCCGGGCGCACGCCTTCGGGCGAATCGCCCTCCACGTAGGCGAAGCGCACCCCGCCGTCCGTGCCGACCACGTAGACGGCGGGGATGGGCAGCACCCACAGGCCGTTGCCGTTGAGCACCGGCACGTCGATGCCGTTGGCCGCGTACATCTCCACCGCCTCCGGCGGCAGCGTGAACGCGATGCCGAAGCCACTGGCGGCGGCCAGGTCCGGATCGCTGAGGAGGTCGAAGCCGAAGCCTTCGCCGGCGGGGTCCGGCTTCTGCGGCGACACCGCCACCAGCCGGAAGCCGAGTGCGGCCAGCGCGTCGCGCTGCCGTCGCCAGGCCCGCAGCTGCAGGTCGCAGGTCAGGCACCACCCGCCGCGGAAGAACAGCATCACGACGGGACCGTCGCGCCACAGGTCGGCGAGACGCACGCGGGCGCCGTGGCGGTCGAGCACATGGCCCGCAGGGGCATGGTCACCCACGCGCCTGGCGTGTTCGCCGACACCGGTGGAACGGAGAAGCTCGGCGGCCCGGTCGAGGCCGGGCCAGGGCATGCTGAGGTGAGTGGACATCGGGACTCCCGTCATTCCGGCGAAGAACGCGCGACGCCAGGCGCACGAAAACCGATGCGCAGGTGGCTGTCGTCGCAGAAGGGTTTGTGCTGGCTCGCGCCGCAACGGCACAGCTCCACCTCGCGGGTGCGCTCGATCACGCGGCCCGTGCCGGAGACGATCTCCAGCGCGCCGGTGAGCCGCAGCGGGCCATCGGCCATCGGGCGGACCTCGACCGGACCGTCGCGCTGCACGAGCGCCGCGGTGGTCCCGCTCGCAGGTTCGCTGGTGGCCTGGAAGCCGTTGTGGCGGTGGCTGTTGTCGCAGAAGGGTTTGTTCTTCGAGGCACCGCAGCGGCACAGCGCCGCGCGGAAGCCGAGCGCGGCGTCGCCGAGAAGCATCGGCGCACGCACCTCGTACGGCCCGTTCTCGCGCAGCGTCACGAGGTTCACCGGGGGCGGCGGCTCCTCCGGTCCGCCGTCGAGGCGGCGGTAGTGCAGCGCACCCGACGGGCACTGGTGGATCACCGCGACGAGGCTCTCGACGGGCGTGGCGCCGGGATGGATCCACGGACCATCGACGTTCGCGAGGAACGTCGATGGTGCGCGCGTGACGCAGTAGCGTGCGTGGATGCAGCGCGTGCCGTCGAAGCTCACCTCGAGCTTCTCGCTGCGCGCCGTCTCCACCGGTGAGGTCTCCGGAGTCGGCATCGTCATTCCTTCGGATCGGGGCCGGGGGCGTCGGCCGGGGGCGCCGCCACGGCGGCAGGCGGTACGGACAGCCGCTCCAGCAGCGCCGGCGCCTGCTCACCGAGCAGCATGCCGAGCAGGCCCACCAGCGCGATGGTCGGCGGGGCGGGCGAGCGGATGCCGAACCAGGCATAGACCAGCCCGACCAGCACACCCAGCAGCAGCGAGAGGAGGTAGGCCCTCATGGTGGTCCGGCGCGGGTTCAGCGCGGGTTCAGCGCGTGGGCGCCTTCCTCGTTCACCAGCGCCTGGCGGACCCCTTCGTCCTCGTGCATGCGCACGAAGAACCGCGCGAGGTTGTGCAGGTCGCCCGTGTGAACGCCTTTGGCGCGTGCCCACCGCAGCAGCACGAACAGGTACGGGTCGGCGACGGACCGCCCGCCGACCAGCCAGTCGCGGCCCTCGAGCTGGGCATCGAGCCGCTCGAGGTAGTCGCGGATGTGGCCGCGGGCCTTCGTCGCCAGCGCGTCGGCCGCACCGGCATCGTCGAGGAAGCGGCCCGGCACGAAGATGGGCTTGAAGGCCTTGTGCACGTCCGAGTTCAGGAAGGCGAGCCACCGCATCACGTCGGCACGGCCGCGCGGCGAACCGTCGCCCAGCAGGCCGGCCTCCGGGTGCAGGTCACCGAGGTAGCCGAGGATCGCGACGTTTTCGGTGAGCGCGAACTCGTCGTCCATCAGCAGCGGCACCGTGCCGCCCGCATTCATCGCGAGGTAGTCCGGCGACTTGATGCTGTCGCGGCTCATGCGCACGGCCTCGTAGGGCCGCGCGATCCATTCGAGCACGATGTGCCCGGCGAGCGAACACGCGCCCGGGAAGTAGAACAGCTTCATGGAAACTCCAGAAGAGGAAGGGGTGCCTCCGGACCCGGCGCATCGTCGTGTTGCTGATCGGCCTGTGCGGGGACGCCGCGCCGACGTGGGTTCGTCCCGTGCACGAACGGATGGAAAGTGCACGCCCGTGACAGCCGCCTCGACGACCTGACACCCGTCGTCTTCGTCGCGACGGGCCGGAGGCATAAAACGGGAACCGCCGGTCAGCCTGCCTGCGTGGCGAGCCACGCCTGGAAGCGCGCCGCACCGAGGCGCGGCACCGACGTGGCGGCGGGCACCAGGGTCGCGTCGTCCAGCCGGGCGCCGAAGTACAGCGCGCCTTCGTCCGGCACCACGTGGCGCGGGTCCTTCTTCGCGGCGAGGTACTGGCCCACGAGTTCGGCGAGGCGGAAGCGTTCAGGTCCGGCGATCTCGACGATGCCGTTGAACGGCGCCGCGACGGCGGCGTCGAACATGGCGTCGGCCACGTCGTCCGACGAGATCGGCTGGATCAGCGCGGGCGACAGGCGCACCGACTGGCCTTCGGTCGCCGACTGCGCGATGCCCCCCGCGAACTCGAAGAACTGCGTGGAGTGCACGATGGTGTACGGCACGTCGGAGGCCTTGATCAGGTCCTCCTGCGCCTGCTTGCCGCGGAAGTAGCCGCTGGCCTGCAGGCGTTCCGTGCCCACCACGGACAGCGCGATGTGGTGGCGCACGCCCGCCTTCTTCTCGGCGGCGAGCAGGTTGCGGCCCGAGGTCTGGAAGAAGGACATCACCGCGTCGTCCGCGAAGGACGGCGAGTTGGCGACGTCCACGACGACCTGGGCGCCCGCGAGGGCGGCATCGAGCCCCTCGCCGGTGATCGTGTTGACGCCCGTGTTGGGCGAACCGACGACGACCTCGTGGCCCGCCGTCTGCAGGCGGGTCACGAGCTTCGACCCGATGAGGCCGGTTCCGCCGATGACGACAACTTTCATGGTGTGACTCCTCGTGGAAGGTGGGCGATCAGGCGAGCTGGGCCTTGTCGAGACCGAACGCGGTGTCCGAGCTGCCCGGCACCGTCTTGAACGCGATGTTGGCGCGGTTCCATGCATTGGCCGCCATCACGACATAGGTGAGGTCGGAGATCTCGGTCTCGGAGAGCTGGCCGCGGACACGCTCGAACAGCTCGTCGGGCACGCCTTGCGCGGGCAGCTGGGTCAGGACCTCGGCCCAGGCCAGCGAGGCGCGCTCGCGCGGCACGAACAGCGTGGACTCGCGCCAGGCGGCCAGGTGGTGCAGGCGCAGTTCGCGTTCGCCGTTGATCCGGGCGGACTTGATGTGCATGTCGAGGCAGAACGCGCAGCCGTTGAGCTGGGCGACGCGGATGTCGATGAGGTTGCGGATCTTCTCTTCGATCGAGCTGCTCTTCAGCGCGGTGGAGAACTCGAGGAGCTTCTTCGTGAGTTCCGGGGATTGCTTCATGAAGTTGATGCGTTGGGTCATGGTGGACTCCGGGTTGGGTCGATGGATTCGGACGTGGCGGTGCAGGACCGGTGTGATGAATCCTAGGGAGACCGCCTCGTGCGAACTAGCCGGCAACGCATCAACTCACTGTTGTCCGGGAATCACCGATGACGAAACCGGAACCATGGTCACCCCGGCGAACGCCGGGGCCCACTCGCGTGAAGCAGGCGCTGCGACCGCAGTGGATCCCGGCGTTCGCCGGGATGACGAGCTCTTGTGAGGGCGCGGCAAGGCGCTCAGGTCTCGACGCGCACCGTGCTCTCGATGCCCTGGCGAACGAGCTTCGCATACGGGCAGATGCGTTCGGTCTCGCGCACGAGGCGTTCGGCGAGCGTGCGGTCGAGCCCCGGCAGGCGCACGATCAGGTCCGCGGTGAGGCTGTGGCGGCCGTCCATCGGGTCGCAGCCGAACGCGACCGTCACCGCCACCGACGCTCCCTGCAGCTCGATGCCGTGGCGTGCCGCCAGCAGGTTCACGGCGCCATGGAAACACGCGCCATAGCCCGCAGCGAACAGCTGCTCGGGGTTCGTGCCGCCGCCGGGCCCGCCGAGCGCGGGCGGCAGGCGCAGTTCGAGGTCGAGCCCGCCGTCTTCCGATCGCACGACGCCGGAGGCGCGTCCATGCGCGGCCTCGCCGCCGGTGACGTGGACCGTCGTGGTGTAGAGCGGCTGGAACTCGGTGCCGCGGTAGGTGTCCAGCAGCGTGGTGGGGGGTGGGCTCAGCTTGACCATGTCTTCTCTCTCACAGGGCCGCCGGACACTGCAGGTCCAGCGCGCGGATGGCGCTCGTCATGTGGTCGACGAACACGCGGATGCGCGACGGCAGGTGCTGGCGGCTCAGGTAGCAGATGAAGTGGCCGCTGTCGTCCGGCGCGTACTGAGGCATGCACGACAGCAAGGCCTGGCTGCGCAGCAGCGCGCTGATCTGGTAGCCCGGCATCTGCGCGATGCCCTGCCCGCGCTGCACCGCCTGCAGCACGAGTTCGGCGTCGTTGAACGTCAGGCGGGACGCCGGCGTGAGCTTGCGCGACACGCCCTGCAGCTTGAACTCCCATTCGCGCGTGCGGCCGGACGCCTGACGCAAGTTGATGCAGTCGTGGTGGACGAGGTCGTCGGGGGTCGCGGGCATGCCACGCGCCTTCACGTAGTCCGGCGCCGCGCACACGTGCATCTGCATCGGAACGATCTGCCGCGCGATCAGCTGGCTGTCCTCCAGGCGGCCGTTGCGGAACGCGACGTCGACGCGGTCGGAGGTGAAGTCGGCCGCGGCATCGCTCAAGGCCAGGTCCAGCGCGATCTCGGGGTACCGCGCGTGGAAGCCCTGCAGCAGCGGCGCGACGACCTTGCGCCCGAAACCGGCGGGCGCGCTGATGCGCAGCGGGCCGCGCGGCGGGCCGTCGCGCAGCTCGCGGAGGTCCTCCAGCGCCTGCGTGATCTGCGCGACGCCGGGATGGCACCGCGCATGGAACAGCTCGCCCTCGCGCGTGAGCGCGAGGCTGCGGGTGGTGCGGCTCAGCAGCCGCGTGCCGAGCTGGGTCTCGAGCTTCTGCACCCCGCGGCTGACGGCCGACCGCCCGATGCCGAGCCGGTCGCCCGCCTTGGCGAAGCTGCCTTCGGCCACCACGGTCATGAAGGCCACGACGCCGGCATAGCTCGTGGCGAAGCTGGAGGCGACGGGGTCCTGCCGGGTCGCGGAGGTGGGGAGCGGAGTGGAAGCCGTCATGGACATTCGTGCGAGTTAACCCATTCAGACGTCCAGGACGCGGGCGTTGTGACAGCGCCGGCGAAAAAGACCTCGCCGCGCCCTCGGCGCCAGTGTCGCGGCGGCGGTTCGGGAGCGGTGTTGCCTTTGTCACCGCGCAGCGTTGACCGCCACGCACCAATCGCCCGATTGCTTCGCACGAGTCAACACTCCGGCGACATCCCGAGGGCTGGTTGCCGCAGGGGCCCGTTCCTAACATGAATTCCGACACCCCCGCCATGGACTGCAGGCCATCGCGGGACCCGTCAACCCCATTCACTCAGGAATCGACTCATGAACGCAATCGGCATCGAACCCACGGACGGCCCCGCACGCCGGACCCTGCTCATCGGCAGCGGCGCGGCCGCGCTCACGGCCGCCTCGACGGCCATCTCGCCGGCCCAGGCCGCGAAGGGCGGCGGATCGGGCAAGCAGCAACCGCAAGGCGGCTCGCCGTACATCACGACGAAGGACGGCGTGCAGCTGTACGTCAAGGACTGGGGTCCGCGCGACGGCCAGCCCATCGTCTTCAGCCACGGCTGGCCGCTCAGCTCGGACAGCTGGGACGGTCAGATGAAATTCCTCGCCGACCAGGGGTACCGCGTGGTCGCGCACGACCGCCGCGGCCACGGCCGTTCGAGCCAGCCGTGGGACGGCCACGACATGGACCACTACGCCAACGACCTCGCCGCCGTCGTCGAAGCACTGAAGCTGCCCCGCGCCATCCACGTGGGTTTCTCGACCGGCGGTGGTGAAGTCACGCGCTACATCGGGCGCCACGGCACGAAACGGGTCACCAAGGTCGTGCTGATCTCGGCCGTTCCGCCCCTGATGGTCAAGGGCCCCACCAACCCGAACGGTGTGCCGGTCGAGGTGTTCGACGGCACGCGCGCCGCGCTCGAGGCCAACCGCTCGCAGCTTTTCCTCGACATCCCGAGCGGCCCGTTCTACGGCTTCAACCGGCCGGGCGCGAAGGCGTCGCAGGGCGCGATCGATTCCTGGTGGATGCAGGGCATGCAGGGCAGCCACAAGGCCACGTTCGACTCGGTCAAGGCGTTCTCGGAGACCGACTTCCGCGACGACCTGAAGAAGTTCGACGTGCCCACGCTGGTGATCCATGGCGACGACGACCAGATCGTGCCGATCGACGTGTCCGGCCGCCTGACCGCGTCCCTCGTCAAGGGCGCGAAGCTGATCGTCTACCCCGGCGCGCCGCACGGCCTCACGTTCACGCACATGGACCGCCTGAACGCGGACCTGCTCGCGTTCATCCGCGGCTGATGCCCACGGCGGCCGGGTCCCCCGGCCGCCTCGCCTGTCTCCACCCACAAAGGATTCCCCATGTTCCGCATCGTCATGTCTTCGCTCCTGGTGCTCCTGAGCCTGCTCGCCATCGCGGGCCCGGCCCGCTCCGCGGGCCCCGCGACCCCCCGGCCCACCGTGGTGCTCGTCCACGGCGCCTTCGCCGACGCGTCCAGCTGGAACGCCGTCGCCACCCGACTGGTCCACGCCGGCTACCCGGTGGTGGCCGTTGCCAACCCGCTGCGCGGGGTGGCTCACGATGCGAGCTACACGGCGCGCGTGCTCGACAGCATCGGCGGCCCGGTCGTGCTCGTGGGCCATTCGTACGGCGGCTCCGTGATCAGCACGGCCGCGGTCGGCAAGCCGCAGGTCAAGGCGCTGGTGTTCGTCTCGGCCTTCGCGCCCGAGGCGGGCGAAAGCGCCGCCACGCTGTCGAACAAGTTCCCCGGCAGCACGCTCGGCCAGGCCCTCGCGGCCCCGGTGCCGCAGGAGGCCGGCGTGGCCGACCTCTACATCCGCACGGACAAGTTCTGGCAGCAGTTCGCTGCCGACGTGCCCCAGGCGGAAGCCGTGCTGATGGCCGTCGGCCAGCGGCCCATCACCGATGCCGCGCTCGGCGAGGCGAACGCGGGCACGGCATGGAAGACGGTGCCGTCCTGGTTCGTCTACGGCACCGGCGACCGCAACATCCCGCCCGCCGCGCTCGCGTGGATGGCCGAGCGCGCGCAGTCGAAGCGCACCGTCGCGATCCCCGGCGCGTCCCACGTGCCGCAGGTGAGCCACGCCCGTGAGGTGGCGTCCCTGATCGAGGCCGCGGCCCGCTGAATCCGTCCGCGTCCGGAGACCACCGTGCCGACATCCACCGCTGCCACGTTCGAACTGACGACCGGACTGCCCGTGCGCGAACTGTGCCAGCCGCGCCGCTACGTCGGCACGGTGGCCGACGTCACCCCCTGCGGGCCGCACCGCGTGCTGCGCTTCTCCGCGGCGTGTTTCGACGGGCGCGCGCTGTGCCTGTGGGTGTCGTGTGCGGTGCTCGAGGGGGACCGCGGGCAGCAACTGTCCCGCGCGATCCACGGGCCGCGAGGCAACCGGCTGGCGATCGGGTTCCGGGGCCGCTTCGGCGACCTCTGGAATCCCGCCTGCCTCACGGCCGACGTCCACGACGCCGGCGACATCTGGGTGCACGCCTCGGACGACTTCGAGCCGCCGCTTCCCTGACCTTCATCGATCGGACACCATGAACCTGCATCCGGCCTCGCGGCCGCGACTTGCCGGCGCGCTGCTGTGCGCCATCGCCGCCTCGGCCCAGGCCGAAGACCTCTGCCCGCGGACCGCGGACCGTTCCGCGTGGTGCCCGTCCACCACCTTCGTCCAGGCCGGCGTGGGCGAGGACGTCGCCGCGGTGGTGGCCGGCGCCACGTGGGCCTGGCCGTGGACCCGAACGTTCTCGTTGGGCGAGGCCACCGGCCACTGGGAGGCGTCGTTCGGGCGCTGGGAGGGCCTGGGTGCGAACGGCGGGTCCGCGTGGGTGACCCAGCTCGGCGTGACCCCCGTGCTGCGCCTGTATCCCAAGGCGCTCGGACACGGCCTGTTCGCCGAGATCGGCATCGGCGTGAACCTGCTCGCGCCCGTCTACCGCAGCGAGGACAAGCGGTTCAGCACCGTCTTCAACTTCGGCGACCACCTCGCGGTGGGCAAGCGGTTCGCGGGTGGCGGCGAACTCTCGCTGAGGATCCAGCACTTCTCGAACGCGGGGATCCGGCATCCCAACCCGGGGGAGAACTTCGTGCAGGTGCGGTATGCGTGGCCGCTGTGATCTGCTTCACGCCTCGACGGTGCGGAACCCTATCGCTTCGGCGCCGTCCTGACGGCCTTCGCCTCCGCGCCGAGGCCTGCGCGAGGGGGGTGGAAGTTCGCCGCATAGGCGTCGGACATCAGCGTGGAAAGTGTCGGCCATTTGCGGTCCCAGAACGGCCCTGCGGGAATCAGGCTCGGATCGATGGCATCGGCGACATGCACTCCGAAACGGTGGGCCACCTTGCGGCCCGCGTCGGTGAGCGCCATTCGTTCAATGTCGGTGACGAAGGGCTGCAAGGGACTTCTCGAGTCCGGCGCGGCTGGCGCCTGTTCGCGGGACAGCTGCCGAAGAAAGCTCCGCCCCACGTCGACCGCAAGGCGAAGCTGCATCACCCCTTTGGGATTCTGCTTTTCGACCAGTTCGTAGAGATTCGCCAGCCGGCTCCGCAGCACGTCCAATGGATGCAAGACGTGGAAGCTCACGCCGTCCAATTCGACACGGACCTGTCGTTTGCGCACCTCTTCCGGTGTCATGCCGACCACCTTGAAGACGACGTCGACATTGATGAACTCGTCGTCGTTCAGGTCGAGGTGGGCCTGCCCCACGAGGGAAGTCAGGGCGCTGCGGCTCGGGTAGTGGGCCGTTCCCTGCAGGGTCCTGGCCATTCGTTCCACGGCTTCGCGATCGTTCGCGCCTTGCGCCAGGAAATCGGTGTCGGCGGAGATCGCGACGATGTCCTCGGGCACGACGACGCCGTACCGATGCGCCCAATAGGCGAGGGCCTGGCCACCGATGAGCACCAGGTCGTCGCCCGCCGCCCGCAGCAGCTTGTCGATGATGTCCTGCGGGGTCAGCGGCGCAGCGCTCCTCCTGGCCGTCACCACGGCTGGGGTTCCCCGAAGGGCGCGTCAGGGAACGTCACGTGTGATTCGACGGCCAGGCGCCTGGGGATGGCGATCAGGCTCCTGGCATCCCGCAGGCCGCCGGAGACCTCCGCCTCGAGGCGTGCGTGGCGGCGCCGGATGTCGGAACTGCCTTGATCGGCCACCGGGCTCGCCGCGACGAGCGCCAGATCGGCGCTCATGCCCAGCGCGGTGAGGATCCTCATGTAGGTCCCCAGTGTCACCGCCCCGTCACCCGACTCGGCTGCATGCAAGGTGTTGCGCGACACCCCGACCTCCGCGGCCAGCCGGGCGGCCGCGAGCTTCCGGGATTTGCGGGCGGCGGCCAGTCGGGCACCGAGTTGGACCATCAGGGCCAGTTCGACTGGATCAGCGTTTCTGGAACGAGCGGGCATGTACTATATTTTAAGCACTTTGCCGATTGAATGTTCAGAATGATTGGCACACCGACCTAGCTCAACAGCAACGCCTCGTACTCGCCCCGGAACTGCTGCAGCGAACTCGCCACCACGGTCACCGCGCCGTCGACGAGGCCGCAGCGCCCGCTGCCGGGCAGCAGGCCGCAGAGGTTTTCGAGGGCATCGAGGTCGGCGCGCACGCCGCGGCCGGTGTCGATGCGGTTGAGCAGGCGGGTGAGCTGGTAGGTGCCGCCCTTGCACGGGGGGCACTGGCCGCACGAGCCGTGCGAGAAGAAGTCGACGTACTCCGCGACCTTGCGAACGATGCTCGTGCCTTCGGACACCACGATCATCGCGCCAGTGCCGAGCCGCGAGCCGCGTGCGCGCACCGACTCGAAGTCGAGGGCCACGTCCAGGTGGTGTTTCGTCAACAGGGTGTTCGACGGGCCGCCGGTGAACACGGCCTTGAACTCCCGGCCCATCAGCATGCCGCCGCCGTGGCCGAACACCAGCGTGTCGAGGCGGGTGCCCATCGGCAGCTCGTACAGGCCGGGGCGCAGCACGTCGCCCGACAGCGAGTAGAGCTTCGTGCCGCTCGCATCGCCCAGGCCCAGGTCCCGGTACCAGGCGGCACCGTGGCGCAGGATGCCGGGCACGTGGGCCAGCGTCTCGGTGTTGTTGACGAGCGTGGGCTGGCCATGGACACCGCTCTGCGCGGGATAGGGCGGCTTGCGGCGCGGGAACGGGAAGCCGCCCTCGACCGTCGCGATCACCGCGGTCTCCTCGCCGCCGATGTAGAGGCCCGAGCTGGGGACCAGCACCAGCGACAGCGGCCCGCCGATCACGGCCTCGACGGGGGCGAGGTGCCCCAGGTCCCGCCACTGGCGCACGGCCTCGCCCACGGCGGCGATGGCGCGCGCCTCGTGCGGGTTGACGTACAGCACCACGTGGTTCGCCCCGGTGGCCACGGCCGCGATGAGTGCGCCCTCGATCACGGTGTGCGGGGTGTGTTCGAGGAGGACCCGGTCCTTGAACGTGCCGGGTTCGTCCTCGTTGCCGTTGCAGATGACGTACTTGTCGCCCGCGGGGGCTGCGGCCACCGGCGCCCACTTCCTGTGGGTGGCGAAACCGGCGCCGCCCATGCCGCGCAGGTCCGCGTCCGCGATCAGCGGGAGGACGGCCTGCGGGTCGCGCAGGGCGTTCGCGAGTCCTTCGCCACCGCCTTGCGCGAACCAGCCCGCCAGGTCGGCACCGACACGCACCTCCGGCTTCAGCAGCACCTGGTTCAGCGTGGGGTCCATCTCGGGTGTCCCTAGCGGATGCCACCGACGCCGTGCGCCGGCATGCCCGCGCCCAGGCCCGCGTCGGCCCCCAGGTCGAAGTGGGCGTAGGTGGGGAACAGCTGCGGCGCCTTGACGTCGAGCGGCAGCCCGGCCAGCGTGAGTTCGCGCTGCCACGCGTGCACGTGCCCGATGCCGGCCCGGCCCCACAGCGTGCCGCCATCCGGCGGTTGCGCGGCCGCTGCCGCACCGGCCCGGCGGCCCATGCTGACGATGTCGAGCAGCGCGTTGCCCATCAGCCGGTTGCGGCCGTGGATGCCACCGGCCAGTTCGCCCACGGCATAGAGGCCCGGCGTGCCGGTGGCGCCATGCCGGTCGATGGCCACACCGCCGTTCTGGTAGTGCAGCGTCGGGTACACGAGGAAAGGCTCTTCCGCCGGGTCGTGGCCGCACTTCTTCGCGAGGTGCCTCAGGGTCACGAGGCGCTTGGCCAGGATGCCCGGGTTCGCGCGCTCGAGCGATGGTGTGTCGAGGAACACGCCCACCTGGCCGCCCCGCTCGATGCCGCGGCCCTCCGCGCACTCGCGCAGGATGGCCGCGGCCACGACGTCACGCGGCTGCAGTTCGTCGACGAACCGTTCGCCCTCGCCGTTGATCAGCGTCGCACCGGCGGAGCGCGCCGCCTCCGAGACCAGGCCGCCGGCGAGGTGGCGGGGGTACGCGATGCCGGTCGGGTGGTACTGGAACGAATCGAGCTCGCGCAGGCGCGCGCCGATGCGGTAGGCCAGCACGAGGCCGTCGCCGGTGGCGCCGTAGTGGTTGGACGTGGGGAACTCGTTCAGGTGCAGCCGGCCGGCGCCGCCGGTGGCGAGGACCACCGAGCGCGCACGGACGAGCACGAAGCAGTGCCACTCCAGGTGGTAGACCACGGCCCCGGCGCAGCGGCCGTGGTCGTCGGACAGCAGCTCGACCACGGGGCAGCGGTTCCACAGCGTGATGCCCGGCTCGAGCTCGACCGCCTCGCGCAACACCCGCATCATCTCGAGGCCGGTGTAGTCGCGGTACGAAAGGATGCGCGCGGCCGTCGCGCCGCCCGGCTTCTTCCGCAGCAGCTTGCCGCCGAGCGGCCGGTCGTCGTCCTCCAGGTCGAACATCATGCCCAGCTCGATGAGCCAGCGGATGACACCGGGACCATCCATCGCCATCTGGGCCACCAGTTCGGGCTCGCCGCAGAAGTGTCCCGCCCGCAGCGTGTCCTCGAAATGGCGCTGGGGACTGTCGTCCGCACCCACCGCCGCCTGGATGCCGCCCTCGGCCATCACGGTGTTGCTGTCGCCCAGGCGCAGCTTCGTCGCGAGGATCACGCGCGCGCCGTCCTTCGCGGCCGTGAGCGCCGCCGCGCAGCCACCGCCGCCCCCACCGATCACGAGCACGTCGGTGGTCACGAGCTGGGCGCCGGCGATGTGGACGTCGTCGATCAGCGCGTTGGCCTGCAGGTGGGTGGCGAAGTCGGGCTGGCACGGGTCGCCGCGGTTCACGCCGACGGCGAGGCTGACCCGCGCACGGGGGCCGTGGTCGGGGTGGTAACCCTTGAGGAGGTCGGCGACGGACCCCTCGCCGGCCCGCTTCGCGGGCGAGGCACCGGCCTGCCAGCGCTGGCGCGCGAGGTCGTAGGGGATGCCGGCCGCCACGGTGCCGTCCCGCTCAGGCCGGTGGGCGCGCCCCGGGCGCGTCGAAGTCGATCGCCTGCTCGCCACGTTCGATCTCCTGCAGGCGGCGCAGCAGGTCCGACGGGCGCAGCGAATGCGAGGCCAGCATCCGCCGCACGAACAGCCCCAGGTGGTTGGGCCGGATGTGTTCGGGACAGGCCAGCGTGCACAGGTTGCACATGACGCATTCGTCGAACACGTGGCTGGACGCCGCCAGTTCGCCGGCCACGGCCTGGTTCACGCCGCGCTGCACGTCGAGCCCCTTCGGGCAGGCGCGGTCGCAGCCGCCGCAGTGCCGGCAGTGTTCGGCCTCGGGGAACACCTCGCCGATGCGGGCGAGCGCATCCCAGCTGTCGCCGAGTTCGTCCATGCGGTAGCGGTGGCGGGCCGCCGGGGTGAAGTACTCGAGGAAGGCGACCTGCATGCCCTCCTCGACGAGGGTCTCGCACGCGAGCGCGGTGCCCACGTCGGAGCCTCCGGCGCGCCGCACGAGCACGCGGCACGAGCCGCACACGCCCTGACCCATGCAGCCCACACCCTCGACCAGCGTCCAGCCCGCGGACACCATGGCCTGCAGGATCGAACTGGTGGCCGGCGCCTGCAACGGACGGCCCTCGATGCTCAGCTGGACGATCGGATCGCTCATGCCCGCCCCTCCGTCACCAGTACCCGAGGATCTTCCACCACGCGCCGCCGACGAAGGTGAAGACGATCAGTTCCAGCACGCTCATGATGAACCCGACACGCCACCACACCCCGAGCGTGACGTAGCCGCTGCCGAACACGATGGGCGAGGTGCCGGTGGCGTAGTGGGTGAGGGTCATCATGATGGTGGAGCCCGCCGCCATCATCAGCACGAAGAGCCCGACATACTCGGTGGGCAGCAGGTGCACGCCCACCGTCAGGAACGCGAGCATCATCGCGCTGACGTGCGCCGTGGTGCTGGCGAACAGGTAGTGCGAGTAGACGAAGGCCAGCACCAGGATGGCCGCGGTGCCGCCCCAGCCGATGCCGCTGGCCGCGATGCTGTCGCGCATGCCTTCGGAGAACCACTTGATGACCCCGAGCTTGTTGAGCTGCTCGGCGAGCATCACGAGGGCCCCGAACCAGATCAGGGTGTCCCAGGCCGCCTTCTCGGACAGCACGTCGTCCCAGTCGATGGTGCCGGTGATGATCAGCGCGAACACCCCGATGAAGGCGACCACGGTGGGGTCGAGGTTCCACGCGGGGCCGAAGATCATCTCGGGCACGTTGGCCCACAGCACCAGCAGCAGCCCGAAGGTGCCCATCATCACCTTCTCCTTCGGCGAGACGGGGCCCATGCGCTGGAGTTCGCCCTTCGCGTAGTCGATGGCGTCCGGCGTGACCTTCAGCTGCGGCGGCGACAGCAGGTAGACCACGAGCGGCATCGCCAGCAGGCACAGCAGGCCCGGCACCACCATGCACAGCGCCCAGGTGGTCCATGTCAGGGTGATGTTCGAGTTGGTGGCCTTGGCGATGTAGTCGACCACCAGCGGGTTCGGTGCCGTCGCCGTCACGAACATGCCCGAGGTGATGGTGTTCGCGTGGTAGTTGACGAGCGCCAGGTAGGTGCCCACCTTGCCCTCGGTGCCCTTCTCGGGGTCCGAGTCGAACGCGTTCGCGATCGACTTCATGATGGGGTGCACGATGCCGCCGCCGCGGGACGTGTTGCTGGGCGTGAACGGGGCCAGCACCAGGTCGCAGATGGCCAGGCCGTAGCCGATGCCGATGGTGCGCTTGCCCAGCACCGAGATGAACATCAGGCCCATGCGCTGGCCGAGGCCGGTCTTCTTGAGCCCGCGCGAGATCAGGATGGCCGCGACGATCAGCCAGATCAGCGGGCTGTCGAAGCTGCTGAGCGCGTCGGCGACCGCCCCCTTGGAGGTGTCGGAGGTCACCTCCGCCAGCGAGACGATGACGATGGCCATCAGCGCCATCACGCCGATGGGCATCACCTTCAGGATGATCGCGACGATGGTGGTCAGGAAGATCGCGACCAGCGTCCAGGCTTCCGGCTTGAGCCCGGACGGGGTGGGGATCAGCAGCAGGATGACGAGCACCGCCGTGGTGATGATCGCCGGCACGAGCCGGAACGGCACCGCCTCGTTGAAGTAGCGGAACATCGCAGTCAGTTTCGCGAACATCCGGGCTCCCCTGGCACACCACGGCACCGCCAGGGGGTCTGCGATGGCAGCCGGGCGGCCGGGATGCCTGATCTTGCGACGGTCAGCGACCGGCCGCAACTGCACCTTCGGGCAAGGTCACTGCCAGATCCTGTAGACCCAGAACGCTTCGTCGTCGCGCGTGCGCCGCCGCAGCTCGTCGGGCGCGAACCCGGAGATGCGCTTCGATTCCCGGCACATGTGCGACTGGTCCGCGTACCCGGACTCGACCGCCAGCTCGGCCATGTTGACGGCCTGGTCCTGTGTCGCGGAGAGGCCGTCGAGGAAGGCCCGTTCCGCGCGGCTGATGCCCCGCAGGGAACGCAGCGGCTGGCCGGTCCATTCCTTGATGCGCCGCTCGACCTGCCGCGCGCTGCGGCCGAGGCCCGACGTGGCGGCGCGCATCGCGATGGCCTGCGTCCAGTCGTGGTAGCGGCGGCCGGGGGCCGAGGCCTCGGGGCGGGCGGCCTGCCACAGCGGATCGAGGAAGTCCTCGACCAGGGCGACACGCGTGTCGTCGTCCGGTGCGGCCAGCACGTCGCGGCACATCCGGCACCAGGCCTCCGGCAGCAGTTCGTGCGCGTCGGCGAAGCCGTTGAGGAGCTCGCTCGGCTGCAGGCCCGTGAGGGCCCGGAACGCGTCGGGCATCAGCATGAGCATCATGCCGTGCGCCGGGCCCGGGTTCCACGAGAGGGACGGCCGGTCGAACGGGCCCGCGACGAGGATGCGCGAGAGCGGCGCGGCCACCCCGGGCCCGCGCGGCGCGGCCGAGAACGGCTGCACGTGGCACTCGCCCTCGAAGAACCAGCTGATGCTGCACAGCGGCGTGAGCGGGAAGTAGTTGTAGCGGGCCCGGTCCGTGAGGCCCACGCCGGTGGTGTCGCGGCTGAAGACGGCCCGGACACACGACGCCAGGGACACCCGGGGCAGCCAGAGGCGGTTCACCGCGTCGGACAGGGGCACGGAACATTCCATGGCGCCAGTCTAGGGCCTCGCCCGGACCCGGCATGTCGAAAACGTTCAATACGGCCTCCGCCCCCGGCCGTGAACATCGGGGCATGGACACCCATGCCGCCACCTCCACCGCCTCCCCACCGTCGTCCCGCCCCGGCCGTCCGCCGGGCCCGTCCTCGCGCTGGTTCGGCCTGCCGCTGCTGTCCGAGCTCCAGCGGGACTATCTCGGGGTCACCGCCCGGCTCCGTGCGCAATACGGGGACATCACGTACGCGCACGTCGCCTTCGAACACGCCTACGACGTGTTCTCGCCGGAGCTTGTCCGCGAACTGCTCGTCGGGAACGCCGACGGGCTCGTGCGCTGGGAGCGCGGCCTCGAGGTCTTCGAGCAGCTGATGGGCCAGAGCGTGCTCGTCACCGAAGGCGAGGTGTGGCAACGGCAGCGTCGCCTGCTGCAGCCCGGCTTCTCGCCCCGGCGGGTGGCGGGCTACGCCGCACTGATGAGCGATTCGGCCGCGAAGGGCCTCGACGCGGCACTGCCCGCCGGCGCGCCCGAAGGGCGGGTGGACATGGACACGCTGTTCACGCGCTTGGCCATGGACGTCATCCTGCGCACGCTGTTCAGCAGCGAGGCGTCCGACGAATCGACCCGCGCCATCGGCGCCGTCCAGGTCGCCAGCGAAGCCGCATTCCGGGAGATGTTCCTCCCGATGACCCTGCCCGACTGGCTGCCCCTGCCGGGCAAGGCGGCGAAGCGGGGCGCGCTGCGCACGCTGAGGAACCTCGTCGACGGCCACATCGCCGCGCGGCGCGCCGCCGGGCCAGCGGAACACGACGACCTGCTCGGCATGCTCCTGTCGGCGCGCGACGAGGCGACGGGCAAGGGCCTGTCGGCACAGGAGGTGCACGACCAGTGCATGGTCACCTTCCAGGCGGGCCACGAGACCAGCGCCACGGCGCTGCTGTGGTGGAGCCGCCTGATCGCCGCCGAACCCGAGGCGCTGGCGCGGGCGCGGCGCGAGGTCGACGAGGTGCTGCAGGGTGCCACGCCCACGGCCGCCGACATGGCGCGGCTGCCGTGGCTGACCGCGACGCTCAAGGAGGCGATGCGCCTGTACCCGCCCATCCCCGCGCTGATGTCGCGGCGGACCACGCGGGAGATCCAGCTGGGCCCCTGGCGCATCCCCAAGGGCGCGCTGGTGCGCGTGACGCCGTGGGTCATCCAGCGGGACGGCCACCACTTCGAGCATCCGGACCGGTTCATGCCGCAGCGCTTCACCGATCCGGGCGACAAGGCGCCGCGCGGCGCCTGGCTGGCCTTCGGCACCGGACCGCGGGTGTGCATCGGCCAGCACTTCGCGATGCTGGAGATGACCGTCATCGCGGCGATGCTGCTGCAGCGCTACGACCTGCAGCTGCCCGAGGACGCACCGGCGTGCGAGCCGGTGATGCACGTGACGCTGCGGCCGAAGGACGGGGTCACGCTGGTGCTGCGCCGGCGCTAGCGCTGCAGCGTGCCGAACGCGTAGCTCAGCTGCACCTGGCTCAGCGCCGCGGCCTGGTCGTCGCTTCGCAGCGTGCGGAACTGGCCCAGCCCCGCGCGCAGCCGCAGCCCGTCGGTCACGGCCCACTGGGCCCAGACCTCGAGCTGCGCGACCGCCCCGCCCCCGACGGCGACACCGCCGCCGCCGGCCGCGCCCAGCAGCCCTTCGGCGCCGAGCCGCAGCCGCGACCACACCGGGTCGCTCTGCACCCCCAGGCCGAACAGCCCGAAGGAGTACGCGCCCGCCCGGCCCCACGCAGCACTGCCCGCCTGGGCCACGCCGTAGACACGCGGCGAGAAGTCGCGCGACATCACCAGGGCCAGGTGGCTGACCGATTCCTCGCTGCCGTCCTTGAAGCGCATCCTCGGCACGTGTGTCACGCTGGCCCCCAGCTGCTGCACGCGCACCGTGCCCCCGGGGTCCGCGCCCGACGGTTGGGGAACGCGGTCGAGCGGCAGGGACAGCGCGGCGCGGACGAACCGCGCGGTGTATTCGCCGGAGGGCGCGTGCGTGACCCCGGCGTCCACCCGCACGCTCGGGCCCCAGGGCGTGATCCAGCGCAGCGTCGGCCCGGCCCGCAGGAGCCAGCCGTTGCCGGTGTCGACGTTGCCGCCGCCACCCAGGCCCACGCCGCCCTGAACCCCCACCCGCAGGCGCGGGGTGCCAGGCACGGCCCAGTCCTGGCCGACCTGGCCCAGCACTTCCATGTAGCCGTCCACACCACCCTGCGCGGCACCGGCAGCCTCCACGCCCCACCAGCGGCCTTCGGCGCCGTACTGCCGGAGGTCGGCACCGGCCTTGCCGACGGCGCCGGTGTAGGGCTTGCCGGTGCGGTCGCGGCTCGAGGCACTCGGGCGCTCGCTGCCGGCCGTCAGCGAGATCTCGTCGAAGCCCAGGCCGGTGCGCTGGTCCGACTGGGCGCGCCGGCCCGCGTCGGCCGTGGCATGCCCGGCGAAATCGAGGTACCGCCCCACCGTGACCGCAAGGCCCGCGTCGCCCTTCACGTTGCCGCTGGGGAACCGGATCTGCGAGACGCCCACACCGCCGTACCAGGCGCCGAACCGGGTGCGCAGGGACAGCTCGGGCCGCAGCATCAGCCCGCCGCCGAAGCGCATGTTCTCGCTCGACAGCCCGCCCCCGGCGCCGACGTAGAGACCGGCGACGACGCCCGTTTCCTCCGAGAGCCGCCAGCGCCGCTGGCCGGTGAACCCCACCGTGAAGATGCCGCCGTAGTTGCCTTTCGCCGTGCCGTAGACGCCGGGACCGATGGACCAGTCGTCGTCGACGGCCACCAGGTAGTTCAACGACGCGAACGCCGTGTGGCCGCCATCGGGCATCGCCATGGGGGTCCAGTTGAACTCCAGGGCCGCGGGGCGGACGTCGAGGTTCGAGGACGGCGAGGGGGCTTCATCGGGCGCGGCCAGCGCGGCGGCGGGGAGCAGGGCCACCAGGGTGGCGAGGCGACGGATCATTTCTTCGTGGAGTTGGAGCGGCCCCGGGGCGGGAAGCGGTGATTCTGTCGTCATTCAGGGCCGCGCCAGGACACGAAGTGCCCGGCGCGTGCGCAACGCACGAACTCCGCCCTCGACCCACGCACCCGTTGCTGCGCGCCGACTTGACGCGACCAGCCGTCTAGCCCCGGTGTGGAAATCCACACGCGGCGAACATGCCGCGGCCGTCCCGCGCCGACAACGGCTCACTCCGAGTCGGAGAGCGCCCTCCGGCCGAAGGCGCAGAACACCGCGAAGTCGGAGTAGCCGTGAGCCGATGACAGCGTCTGCGTCGCGTTGTCGGCGATGTTGTCGTTCTGCACGAAGTGAACGCACTCGTGCAGGGCGACCACCGTTTGCATGCGGGGCCCCACGGCCCCCTGTGCGCCCGCCAGGTATCGCCGGTTGAAAAAGCAACCGTCGGGGAACGCCGCGGAGGGTGCGGGCTCGCCGGCCTTTCGCGGCGTGGTCAACGTGAACGCATGCGCCCCGTCGAAATCGGGCACCGGGCCCACCGGGTCATGGAACAGCGTGTTCGCATTGGCCAGATGCCTGCCGGCGCGTTCGTAGACTTCGTCCAGGACCCTCAGGTAATCGGCGATCGACTTCACGGCCTGATTCGTTTGCCCCGGGAGCAGCGGACTGTTCTTCGGAAACACCGGCAGGCCGAAGCAGGCCCACAAGGCATCGAACGACGGCATGATCCCGGGCGGCAGGGGCAGCGTCGGATGCGCATGGAACTGCATCATCGCCCCCAGCCGCCGGCGAACGAGGTTCACTACGGCGGCCGCGCCGGGCGCGCGCAGCATCGCGACGCCGGCAGGAGACAGGTTCGACGGGGATGCCACGGGCCCGCCGGTCAAGGCCGCCCTCGTGCCGGCCAGCGGCAGGGCGCCGTTCGGGCGGCGCCGGTCGCTCGGCGCCGCGGACACGGCAACGACGCCGGGCCCGGAGAGGCGGACCACCGGCCGGCACTGCCGCTCCTTCTCGACCAGGGCCTTGTCGAGGGCATCGATGGTCATCTTGCCGACGATGTCGTCGGCCTGCGTCTGGTAGCTGCGGTTGATGATGCGGCGCCTCTTCTTGAACGACTGCACTGCCGCGGCCGTGGTCGGGCCGTACCGTTGCATCCGCCGCTCCTCCGGAACGCAGCGGAGTCCGTCGATGACGAAGAGTGCGTCCTGCACCTTGTTCACGAAGGGCCCGACCGTGCCCTCGGTCAAATGGGCCCGGTCATGGAGCAGGCACTCCTGCAGGCGACGGTCGTCGCGGAACATCTCGGATGCGAGGGACATGGCTTCCTCCGATGGGTGGAACCGACACGACGCCGGCGCGTCGGGAAACTGTAGGCACGCGCTGGTGACTCGGCATCCCCATTCGAGGGGCCGCCTGAAGGGGGCCTCGTCGGCATTCGAACCGCGATGGACATGCGCTCCAAACTCAGGGCCAGCGAAGGCGGCATGGGCGGCCGTCGCCAGACACTCTCCGCATGTCCCTCGCCGTCCTCCACAGCCGCGCCCTCGACGGCCTCGGTGCGCCGGCAGTGACGGTCGAGGTGCACCTCGCGAACGGGTTGCCGCTGTTCACGCTGGTGGGGCTCGCCGACACCGAGGTGCGTGAAGCCCGTGAGCGCGTGCGGGCCGCGCTCATCAACTGCGGGCTCACGTTCCCGCACAACAAGCGCATCACCGTGAACCTCGCACCCGCAGATTTGCCGAAGGAGTCGGGGCGGTTCGATTTGCCCATCGCGCTGGGCATCCTCGCGGCCAGTGGGCAGATCGACTTGAAGCGCACCGAGGGGTTCGAGTTCGCGGGGGAGTTGTCCCTCGCGGGAGACCTGCGGCCCGTGCGCGGCGCGCTGGCACTGGCCCTCGCGTTGCGGCGCGGCAGCGGGTCGGGGCGGGCGCTGGTGTTGCCGGTGGACTGTGCGCGCGAGGCGGCGCTTGTGGACGGGCTCGTGATCCATGGGGCGCGCCATCTGCTCGATGTCGTCGAGGCCTTCCGGCCCGCACCGCCCGACACGCCGGTCGAGCCACTGGCCCGCGCGTCGCCCGAGCCCATCGGCGTGGTGAGCACCATCCCCGACCTGCGCGAGGTCAAAGGCCAGGCCGGGGCCAAGCGGGCGCTGGAGATCGCCGCGGCGGGCCAGCACAGCCTGCTGATGGTGGGCCCGCCCGGCACCGGCAAGTCGATGCTCGCGTCGCGCTTCGCGGGGCTGTTGCCGCCCATGCCCACCGAGGCCGCGCTCGAATCGGCGGCGCTGCTGAGCCTGCACGGCAGCTTCACGGCCGAGCGGTGGCGGCAGCGGCCGTTCCGGGCGCCGCATCACAGCGCGTCGTCGGCGGCGCTGGTCGGGGGCGGGTCACCGCCGCGGCCCGGAGAAATCTCGCTCGCCCACCACGGCGTTCTTTTTCTCGATGAGCTCGTCGAGCTTCGCCGCGACGCCTTGGAGGCACTGCGCGAACCGCTGGAAACAGGCCGCATCGTGATCTCGCGAGCCGCAAGGCAGGCCGAGTACCCCGCGAGGTTCCAGCTCGTGGCTGCCATGAACCCGTGTCCCTGCGGGCACCACGGCAGTCCGCTGCGCCCCTGCCGCTGCACACCGGATGCGGTGCAGCGCTACCAGTCACGACTCAGCGGCCCGCTGCTCGACCGCATCGACCTGCAGGTGGAGGTGACCGCGGTGCCGCCCGCGGCGCTGGCCGCGGCACCCGACGGGGAGACCACCGCGGCCATCGCGGCCCGGGTGGCGCTTGCGTTCGATGTGGCGGTGGCCCGGCAAGGCGTGCCGAACGCCCGGCTGGAAGGTGACGCGCTCGATGCCCACACGGCGCTGGGCGACGCGTCGTCCGCCTTCCTGCAGGCCGCTTCGGCGCGCCTCGGGTGGTCCGCCCGCACCCACCACCGTGTGTTGCGCATCGCTCGCACCATCGCCGACCTCGCAGGCGAACCCATGCTGCGAACACCCCACCTGGCCGAGGCAATCCAGCACCGGCGCGTGCTCAGCGGCGCCTGACCTTCGCGGACGGTCTCAGCGGATGCACGCCGCGCCGCACCACCGTGGACCCGAAATGGCCCATGCGGCCGGTCCGCAGGCCCCGATCGGACGGTTTCCCGTTCCAATGCGATTCCGACCGCACGGAAACCCGCCGCCATCGGCACTTCCCCCCGGACGTGGAACCGTCTCCATCCTGACACAATGCACCGGATCCGGCATTTTCCGGGCACGTTCCATGCATCGGAAGCCCCGTCGCGGGCCGCCGCGCTGCTGTTCTTTCTCCCCCGCCGTGAACCCGTCGTCCCCCCGCTTCCTGACTGCGCTCCTGCTGTTGCCGATGCTCCTGCTGCTGGCCTCGGGCGCCGCACGCGCGCAGGGCACCGACACGCTGCGCAAGATCAAGGAGACCGGCACCATCAACCTCGGCCACCGCGAGTCGTCGGTGCCGTTCTCCTACTACGACGCGCGCCACCAGGTGGTGGGCTACTCGCACGACCTGATGCTCAAGGTGCTCGACGCCGTGAAGGCCGACCTGGGCCTGCCCGCGCTGACCATCAAGCTCGTGCCGGTGACGGCGCAGAACCGCATCCCGCTCGTGCAGAACGGGGCCGTCGACCTGGAGTGCGGATCGACGAGCCACACCATCGAACGTGCGCGGCAGGTGGCGTTCTCGGTGTCGATCTTCGTGGTGGGCACGCGGCTGATGACCGGCCGCCACTCGGGCATCCGCGACTTCGGGGACCTGCAGGGCCGCAAGGTGGTCATCACCGCCGGCACCACGTCCGACCGGCTGCTGCGCACGTTCAACGAACGCAACGGCGACCGCTTCACCATCGTCACGGCGAAGGACCACGGCGAGTCGTTCCGCCTGCTCGAGATGGGCCAGGTGGACGCCTTCATGCTCGACGACGCGCTGCTCTACGGCGAACGCGCGAAGGCGCAGAAGCCCGAGAACTGGGTGGTGGTGGGCACGCCGATGTCGTCGGAGGTGTACGGCTGCATGCTCCGGCGCGAGGACACCGAACTCAAGCAGATCGTCGACCGCGCGCTCACCCGCCTGATGACCACGGGCGAGGCGGTGCGCATCCACACGAAGTGGTTCCAGCGTCCCATCACGCCGAAGGGCCTGAACCTCAACTGGCCGCCGTCGGACGACCTGCTGGAGCTCTACCGCGTGCCGACCGACAAGCCCCGGGGATGATGGACGAGACCCCGGCCGACACGGCGCCCCCTCCCGGTCCCTCCCTCGCCGGGTGGCCGGCATTGCGCCGCCTGCTGCTCACGCTCGCGATCCTGTGCGTGGTGGTGGGCTGCGGCTGGGCGGGTTTCACCGTGGCCGAGCGGCAGGGCATCGCCACGCTGCGCCAGGAATCGAACCACCGGCTCGACCTGTTCTCCTCGGCGGTGGAAGGCGTGATCAACCGGCTCGAGCACGTGCCCGCCACCATCCAGCTGAACCAGGACGTGCTGCAGCTGCTGCGCCACCCGCGCAACACGGGACAGCGCCGTGTCACGAGCGACTACCTGCGCCGGCTGAACGCGCACCTCGGCAGCATGTCGGTGTTCGTGCTGGACGACCGCGGCATCGTGCTCGCGTCCAGCAACACCGACGTGCCCGACGACAGCCGCGTCGGCGAGGACCTGTCCTTCCGGCCGTACTTCCTCGACGCACTGTCGGGCCGCGTGGGGCGCCACTTCGCCATCGGCGTGCACGGCAACGAACCCGGCTACTTCGTCTCGCACCCCATCCGCGACGGCGCGCGCGTGGTGGGTGTGGCCACCATCAAGATCGGGCTGCACGGGATCGACAAGACCTGGGAGATGCTGTCGTCGCAGGCCGTGCTCGCGGACACCAACCAGGTCGTGATCATGTCGTCGCAGCCGGAGTGGCGGTACACCTCGCTCGGCGACCTCACGCTCGACCGGCGCGTGGACCTGCAGCTCTCGCGCCTCTACAACAACCGGCGCATCGACCGCTTCCCGCTGGTCGTGCAGCTGTCCGTCGACGAAGACAGCCAGGTGATCGAAGGGGTGCTGCCCGTGGGCCAGCCCCACCACCACCGCGCGCGCAACCCGGAGATGCTGGTGCTCGGCCGGTCACTCGACGGCATGGACTGGCGGCTGATGACGTTCACGGACCTGCGCCCCACGCGCCGCCAGGCCGCGGTGTACGGGTTCATGTCGGCGGTGGGCGCGGCCTTCGTCGTGCTGCTGGCCCTGTACCTCGCGCAGCACCGCCGCATCCTGCGCCAGCGCCACCAGGCCAAGCGCATGCTGGAGGAAGTCAACGCGGCGCTGGAGCAGAAGGTGACCAGCCGCACACAGGACCTCACCGACGCCAACGACCGCCTGCGCAAGGAAGTGGGGGAGCGCGAGCGCGCGGAGCAGACGCTGCGCAACGCGCAGGGCGAGCTGGTGCACACGGCGAAGATGGCCATCCTCGGGCAGCTGGCCACCGGCATCACCCACGAGCTGACGCAACCGCTCGGGGCCATCCGCACGCTGTCGGGCAACGCGTCCGAGTTCCTCAAGCGTGGCGACCTGAACTCGCTCTCGGGCAACCTCGGCATCATCGCGCGCATGGCCGACCAGATGGGCAACATCATCCAGCCGCTGAAGGGCTTCGCGCGCAAGTCGCTGCCGGTCGCGGTGACCACCGACATCGCCCACGCCATCGGCAACGCGCTGTTCCTGTACGGCCCGCGCATGCGCAAGGAGGAGGTCGACGTCGACAACCGCTGCGTCGCCGGACAACTCACAGCCTTCTGCGATCCGAACCGCCTGGAGCAGGTGCTGATCAACCTCGTCGGCAACGCCATCGACGCGATGGGCGGCGGGCCGCCGCGCACGCTGACGCTGCAGGCGTCCGCGCTGCCCGACGGCGTGCCCCCGCCGCACCTGCCCGCCGCCGCCTGCCCCACGGGCTGGGTGCGCGTGGACGTGCTCGACACCGGCA
>Ga0247823_10000692_pt1 | contig 28418 bp, 26 predicted proteins | sample 13C_PalmiticAcid_2_FD_192426 | JGI IMG/M metagenome (GOLD analysis project Ga0247823, IMG submission 192426) | Soil microbial communities from agricultural site in Penn Yan, New York, United States - 13C_PalmiticAcid_Day30 | ecosystem: Environmental > Terrestrial > Soil > Agricultural land...
CGGCCTCCTCGAGCGCGCCCACCTGGTCGTGCATCAGCGCGATCAGCGGGCTCACCACCAGCGCCACGCCCTGGCCCCCGCGGTGCCGCGCGATGGCGGGCACCTGGTAGCAGAGGCTCTTGCCACCGCCGGTGGGCATCAGCACGAGGGCGTCGCCCCCGGCGGTGACGTGGTCGACGATGTCCGCCTGCTGGCCGCGGAACGCCGAGTAGCCGAACACCTCGTGGAGGATGTCGGACGGCGCGGCGGACAAGGAGGAAGCGGAGGCGAAGGCGGGTTCAGCGGACATGGCGGATCGGGGTGCGGCGGGCGGGCGCCGGAACGCATCGTACCTCCCGTGGGTTTCGAAGGCCTTCGGAACGGGCCCCGAAAGGCGTCCCGGCGCCGGGTTCAGCGAGGATCGGCGGGCCCTGCCGGGCGGGTGAGGTCCTGCAGGCCGAGGCCGAGCCGGGTGACCGTGTGCAGCGCGGCCGACACCGGGACGTCGAGCGGCGTGACCCGCGACCGCGCCATCAGCAGCACGCTGCCGGCGGCCGGTGTCGGCGCGGCCGGCACGAACACGGTGACCCAGCCGTCCGGCGAGTCGGCCTGCTCGACGATGAACCCGAGCACCACGTTGTCGTCGAAGGCCACCAGCGCGGGGGTGAGCCCCGTGTCGCGCTCCTCCTCCGAGAAGCCGGCGACGATCGACTTGTAGAGCAGGAAGCCCGGGATCTTGCGCAACACGATGCGTTCGATCCAGCCCGACAGGCGCCGGCCCATCGCCGACCGGGCGAACGCACCGATGGCCACGAGACCCAGCAGCAGCACCGCCAGGGCGAGCAGGTCCACCAGGCCCAGGCCGAACCAGTTGGCCTCCGGCAGCAGCTTCTGCGCGGGCGCCAGCAGCTTCGAGATGGCCGCGATCACCTTCTGGAGCAGCACGAACATCACGGCCAGCGGCAGCGCCAGCAGCAGGCCGTCGACGAGGAGGTCGCGAAGGCGGCCGATCATGGGGTGCCTCCCGGGGTGGGGCCCGTGGGATCCGGGCCGGAGTGGCCAGTCTGGCACCGGCCCGGGGCCGGGTCCATTGGCCTTTGGTGCCGAACCGAATCACGCGGGTCGCACACCCTGTCCGGCTTCCGGCCTGAGCGATAATGCGCCGTCCGGCATCTGGGCTGGCCAGATCAGCCCCCCAGCGCGTTGCCCCTCGTGCGGCGCGCACTCACAGGATTCAGACACCCATGGCGAGCATCAACAAAGTCATCTTTGTTCATACGCCAGCTTTTTCCTAGATTGTGTCTAGATGGCGTCGGCGCATTCTTGAGGGAATGCGTTGTGACGCGCACCGGAGTTCTCAGTCTTGTTCCCCCTCCAGGGCAGTCCGCGGTGGTGATGTGTTGCGGACCGCTTATGGGCGACGAGTGCTTTCTCTCGGACTCTCGTCAATTGGACCTCCTCTCTCGGAAGTCGAAGGCGATAAGGGCGCGAGTGTTATGGCTGCCCGCATGCATCGGTTCATCTTCAACAGCTCAAGGGGTTGCAAGTCTTCCTCGTTCTGTCCTGCATAGGCGTCATCATCTCGTGCCGCTGTACGATTGACGGCGACTCGCGGTCCCACGCTTTTGCAGTGGCCTGCGCCGAGCCATAGATCTCGATTGACGAGAGAGAAGCGATGCCACATCCCGCGGCGCATTTCCATCACGTTTTCATGGATGCCGTGCGCGAACACATAGCGCCTGCGCAAATCGTTGCGACAGTTCTGTTGGTGAAGCTTCGAGAGCGCGGGATCGACGCCGCTGACCATGTCGAGTACTTAAAGAGTCTTGCCTCGAAAGTGCTGGCGGCGCCGTTGTCTTCGGGTGATGCTGCCTTCGAGTTGCAGATTGACGGCAGCATCGTTGGAGGGGCAGACCTCAGCATCGAAGTCGATGCAGCGGATGTTGAGGCTGCCATATCAAAAGTCTCAGAGGCGGTCGAAGCGGCGTCCGACGATTTTCTCAAGTCTTTGAGTGCAGGTGCATTGCGAGGAGTACTCGAAAAGCCTGCTGTTCGGCTTCTACATCTGGCCAACGAAAGAGATGCCTTTTTGCGCAGGCTGGAGCACACGTGGTCCACTGCGTTTCAATTGCTAGACATCCACGTCGCACTTTGTGCAGAGCTTGGCGAAGATCGCAACGAGTGGCTGCGTTCAAGACGCCGGCGATCGAAAGATATCGTGGTGGTCGACGTCGTCACCCGCTTGCATGGGCGTGCGGTGCAGGTTGCTCGGGAAGTGCAGGCACTCCTGCGAAATGGCTTCGCGGATGGTGCTCTTTCGCGCTGGCGAACGATGCACGAATTGACAGTCGTGACAATGTTTATCTTGGACCGGGGCGTGGCGGTCGCCGAGCGCTACTTGGCTCACGTGGACGCTGATTCCATCAAAGCCGCTCGCCAATATGAGATGTTTGCCTCTGCGCTTAACCACCGACCGATCTCCGCTAGGGACAAGCGACGTCTGGAGAGGCTGGAGAGTGAGCTGGAGAGCAAGTACGGAAAGCCGTTCCTGAGCGAGTACGGGTGGGCCGCAGAGTCGTTGAAGGTGAAGAAGCCTACGTTCACGGACATCGAGGCGGCGGTGAACCTGGACCATCTCCGGCCCTACTCCCGGTTGGCCAGTGGCGCAGTGCATGCGGGATCCAAGAGCATGTTTTTCCGCCTGGGAACTCTGGGGGAGCAAGACCTCATACTGACGGGAGCGAGCAATGCAGGCCTGGACGAAGGTGGGAGGCTAGCAGCGCTGTCGCTTGCGCAGATCACGAGCGCGCTACTCATGCTTCATGCCAACACCGACAGCGCAGTGTGGTCCCGCGTGCTGATGTCGCTGTCCTCGAAGGTCGAGCAGCAGTTCGTCAAGATTCAAAGACGAATCAAGCGTGAGGAACAACGCACCCGAGCCGGTGACAAGGGATGAGTCTGACCTCGCACGCGTTCGACTTGCCTGTGTGTTTCCTGCCGACAGATGATTACTTCATCCGGCAAGAGGAGGGACTTGAGCGAAGGCAGGGCCTGAGTCTCAGTTGAGAACGCGCAGACCGAAGAAATGGCTATGTACCTCGATCAGTTGTTTCGACGCGTGGAGGTCTGCTTGTTTCACTCAACGGGCCGTCGCCACGGACGATCGCGTCTTGTTCCTGTGGGGTGACAGTCGATCGCTGGGAGACCCAGTAGCCCCCCCAGCCGATGACGACGATCAGGATCAGTAACAACACGATGTCCATGCCTGCAGTTCCGGGTTGTAGTCGGGGCTCAGCGGTTAAAGGCTTTGGCGCGCCCCTTCCTTGTCCGCTTGATGGTTTTCAGTGCAGTACGGGCAGACGCATACTTCGGGCCGCTGGTCGTATCCCCGGGAAAGGCGTTCAATCGGTCTAGGGCGGCCTTGTCTGCTCCGAAGGCTTGGAGGCCCTGGCGAGCTCGGGCAAGTGCTTCGTCGCTCACCTGTACCACCTTGCCGGGATGTATGAGGATGCGTTTCATGTGCGGGAACCGACTTCGTTGCTGAGGGGCATGGCCAACCGTTTTTTCTCCGAATGTCAGGATCTCGGTCGGGCGTCTCGTTGGTTCGAGTTGCGAATGGGCTTACCTTCTTGGTGGACGTCTTGAGCGCTGCCGCTTGCCGACGAGGACTGTAGTTCGACCTATGGCACGGTCCAGAGCGGCGAGTGCATCTCTATCCGGCTCCCAACTCAGAACCGTCGCTTTCGCCGCTTGAAGCTTGGCTTCGAGTTCTGGCGGAAGAACGATGAAACGGCGCCCCGAAGCGCTGCGCACGCGTTTCATGTTCAGGCGAAAAGTGCTGAGTCCAACGACCATCCAGCCCGGCCCTCATGCTTGAAGACGAGCCAAACCTCTTCGCGCCCTTCGATGAAGTGACGGCGGACGAAAACCATGCCTGGCCATACCGTCGGGGGTATCAACTGTCGCTTCAACGAATCGGTTTCTTCGCTCGAAAACTTTAGAGCGGCGGATGCAACGTGCTCTGCCCGCGCGTCAGTGAATCCCAGGCCGACGAGCCTCTCGACCGTCTGCGGAACATCCGCGGTCAGCGGAACACGCAAAGAGCGACCACGAACGTAGGCCTTCATCTAGGCATCCCCAGAAAACAAAACACAAGTTAAAGCGATTTTCGCATATTTGACGCTTCGATTGAACCTTGGTCCTTTTGTGGCCACGGTTCATGTTGAAGACGCTTCATTCGGCACAACAGCAGATCTTCCTGCGGCTCCTCAAGACTCTGCGAGAAGACTCCGGCACGACGCAACGCGAACTCGCCAAATCCATCGGCGTCGATCAGACGTACGTTAGTAAGTGCGAGCAGGGAATACGCCGGTTGGACGTGATTGAACTTCGGCGGTGGGTGGCTGGATTGGGTGTCCCCTTCGATGCGTTTACTGCGGCGGTCGACGAGGCGCTAGATGCCTTGGAGTCCCAGCAAGCGAGCTCGGGGCGTCGGGCCGGTCTGCGCTGAGGAAACGGGGCCGATGGATGGGGTCTCATCCTGACGCTGCGCTCACAGCAATCGTTCCGTGCAAGCTATCGGAGCGTCACGTTGCGAGGCGTTGCGTTGACCGGCCGGCTCGCCCCGCCACATCCAAGCTGGCAACTCATCGGCTGTTGCCGTCCACAGTCGTTGACGTGCAGTGATCGCACCCGCCATCGGTTTGCGCACCGACTGTGAAATTCGGCCTGAACGGGCCGTTCGCGGTTCATGACTTGGTGGCGAGGCCAGTTCACAGTTGCTGCACAGGACGACGGCTATGCAGCGAAAGCGGCCTTTCGCGTCTCATTGGCCGGGTGACAACTGCCGGCCGCTTGCTGACGTTCACACTGCGGACGCGGACAACAGCGGAAGACTGATCTGAGTCAGTCGATTCCCGCTGTTCAAGGACCGCTCTCGCACCAAGCTGACATTCGCTGCCACCGCCAGCGGTCATGGCACTCACGGCCCGGCCTTAGTCGGCGTAGGTGGTACCGGATTGCACCTGTGCCTCTAGGTATCGGAGCGCGAGCACAACGGGCTCCGTTTCGTGCAAGCAGGTGGTGGATTCCGCCAAGATGCTTGGGGTTGCGGTATGAAGGAGGGTTGCAGCTGCGACAACCGCCCCGAGTAACGCTGCTGCAATGAGGGGTGTGAGCTTCACGGGGTCTTTCGGATTGGCAGATGCCACCTGTAGTGACCCGCCTCCGACATCCCCCACCGTTTTCGCCGCTGCGCACCGACAGCGGTGCTGTACCATGCCCACAAGGCGTCTGAGCCGAACCTGTTCCCGGGTTAAATCAGACACAGCACTTGGCGCCACCGAACGGACTTCAATCCGGGTCGATGCGTAATCGGGAAACGTCGACCACGCAGATTGGAGTGCCGCATGGCCGCTACACCCCTGTGCGAGGCACCGCTCGCCGCCCTCAAGAAGTCGCTCCGCGACGAGTTCCCCCACGTCAAGTCGTCGCACCTGAGCGAGGCGCTGGCCCACAGCCTGGGCTTCCGCACCTACGCCGCCATGCAGGCAGCGATGGTCGGGCCTGAGCAAGACCGTCCCTTCGCCCTGCTGCAGACGCAGCGCTTCGTCGAGCGCCTGAAGCAGCTCGGCTACGAGGACGACCCGGAGTTCGACTTCGAGATGACCATCCTCACGCCCGTGCCGGGCGTCGTCTCTACGGTGCCGGACTCTGCCTACGACATTGAATACAAGACGACGCGGCAGAAGGCCTGGCGCAACTTGATGGTCTGCGCTGTGAACGCCGCCCTGGAGCAGAAGCTGTTCACCCTCCGGCCTGGCGACAACCGCTTCCCGGACAACATGCGCCGCGGCGAGGTCTTTGACTTCGTACTGCCCAACGGGCTGCCGGCCCGCGGGTCTGTCTCAGATGCCGGCTTCAACGAGTTGTCTGTGCACGCCGCGGTGAATCCCAAGGGCGACATGGTCCGCGCCTTCAACGGCGGCTTCGACGCCGGCGACGCCTTCGGCACAACCTGGGTCGAGCGTGAGCGGGGCGCGTGGATGCAGTCGTCAGAAAGCTCGTTCAACTGCCGGAAGGGCCTGTTGGACCATCTTGCCGCGCTGCAAGTCGAGCCGATGGGCTACGGAGACCGCGGGCGGGTCATCATGTGAGGCACAGCGAGCCCGTCTCCACGTCGCGGCGGGTCCACGCACCAGAGCACACTGGCGCTAACGAGAACAACAACTTCAGGAGGCCTGCTTGCACGCGATTCCCTTCGAAATCCCGCCGCCCAAGAACGAGGCGGACTTCGAGCGCATGTGCGCGCACGTGTACGGCGTCGTCTTCGATGACCGGATGCCCAAGATGAACGGCCGTCGTGGCCAAGTTCAGGGTGGCGTCGACGTCTTCGTGAAGGAAGCTGGCGTCGGGCGGGTCGGTATCCAGTGCAAGAAGTACACGATGAAGCCTGTCAAGTGGGACGACGTCGTGGACGAGGTCGGAAAGGCCGACAAGCACGGCACGCCCATCAAGAAGCTCATTCTGGCTACCACCGCGCCGAACGACGCGGCCTTGCTGAAGAAGGTTCAGGAACTCTCCGACGCGCGCGAAGCCAAGGGGCTGTTCCCAGTTGAGGTGGAGTTCTGGGAAGACATCTGCAATCACATTGACCGGTTCCCGGTCCTTCAAGACAGCTACGCACCGAACAGCCCTGGCGCCGCCTACCACCGACAGGACGCGGCTCTCAGCAACTTGCAGACCCTTGTCCTGGAGCAGCGCGACACGCTGCTCGGCATGTCTGCGCTTCCGACTGCCCGGCTCGACTCCGTCGACCGGCTCATCTCGGACCAGCTAGACCGAACCAACGAACTCCTGAAGGCGGGCCGATACCGCGACGCGCTCGACCACCTGGCCGTCGTCGGCAAGGACCTTGGGCCCTTCGACGCCCACCAGAAGGCCCGCTGGTACCTGCAGAAGGGCCTCAGTCTCTGGTTCATGCGCCTGGACGACGGAGAGGCGGCCCATCTGTTCCTGAAGGCGTTCGAGCTCTACCCGAACGACGAACGCATGGCTGCGGCTCAGGTCCGAGGGCTCATGCTTGAGAAGAAGCTGCCTGAGGCTAGTTCTGCGGGAGAGGCGGCGCTCGAGCGGTTCCCTGATTCCCAGCAAGTCTGGTTCGCGCTGGCCAACGCCCGCCTCGTTCAAGGCGAGCCGGTTCGGATGTCCGACGTGCCTGAGGCGTTGAAGCAAGAGCCCGATACGCTGCAGTTCCTGGCGCAGGCTGAGCTCAAAGCTGGGAACCTGGACGCAGCCATCAAGTTCAGCCAGGAAGCGGCCAACCATCCCGCAGCTGCGTTCTTCATCCGGGCCAACGCGCTTCGCATCGCCGCTGAGTGCGGTTCGAGGTTCCCGGTAGGTGCGATGGCGGGCGCGCTGCCGGTGCGTGAGACCAAGGCACTCGAGTTCGCGGTCGCTCAGTTCAACCCGTGGCATGAGCGCCTTTGGCAGATTCAGTCCGAGTCAGTGACGGAGACCGTCGCCCACCTCGGCTACGCGTTGTTGATGCTGCACCGCTTTGGCGACGCGCTGGCTCTAGCCAAGGACGCTGAGGCGCACGGGCATCGCTCCGCCGAGGTTCTCCGCACCCAGGTGACCGCTCTCTTCGAGCTGGACCGTGAAACTGAGCTTCTCGCTCTTGCGACGGGGCGTCTGGCCGAGATGAACGACGCCAGCTTGACTGTCGTGGGTCAAATCGCCGCCAAGAACGGAAACCTGGCGCTGCTGAAGCAGACGCGGGACGCAGCGCTGGCGCGAGACCCCGTCGACAGCGAGACGGCTGAGCTGCTTGCTGCCCTCCGCTGGGACGCGTTGACCCGAGCCGACCAGCAGGACGCGGCCGTCAGCGAGGTGATTGCAGCCAAAGTCGATGAGACCGGCGGTCTCATTTCTGCCTGCGTCGCGGCGCGCGTCCTCAACCGTGCAGGCCGCGCGCTGGAGGCCGACGCCATCGTGCAACGCGCCAAGTCCTTGGTCACCGAGGAGAGCAATGACGGCCAACGGCTGATGCTGGCGGAATTGCTGTTCTCCATGGGGCGGTTCTCCGAGGCCGGGGCCCTGTTCGAACGGCTGGTGACGCCCGGTCGCCTCTCCGACCTGCACAACAGGCTGCTCGCGTGCTACGTGCGGTCTCACAACCGGCGCAAGGCCAAGGAGCTGCTCGCAGGTCTGCCCGCAGAGTGGATTGACAACGACGAAACCCGCAACCTCGCCATCGAGCTGGGGCAGCAAGCGGCCGACTGGGCCTTCGTGCGCCCGTTGATGGACGCCCAGTTGAAGAAGCATCCGACCGCGGCTGGAAACTGGGTCTTCAAGATGGGCGTGAGCCTGCACTCATCGACGCCGCCTGAGTTTCAGAACGACCTTCGCGGTGTCCCGGAGCTGCTTGAGGGCCGCATTCGCCCGATGGCGCAGCTGGCTACGCTGGAACTTCGCTACGGCGAGGCTGAACGGGGCATGCGTCGGCTCTATCGAATGCTTCGCCGCAACCTGGATGAGCCGGAGGCGCTGTCGGCGTACTTCATCTCGGTCGTAGCAGCACCGGGCACGTTGCCGCTCATGGACGAGAACCTCCCGGCGGTCGTGCCGGGCAGTTGCGTCACGCTGGTTGATGAGTTCGGGCACGCTACGCAGCTGGTCATCGACCCGTCGAACGTAGGAGAGCTGCCGAAGCGCACAGGCTACGCGGACCAAGCCGCACCGGAGGCGAAGGCGATGCTCGGTGCCGTGGTTGGGCAACAGGTCAGCCTTCCGGCCCTCGCGTTTGGCGACACGAAGGCGTACACGGTGACCGCCATCCAGTCGGCGTACCGACACATGCTGCAGGTCGTGCAGGAGCGGGCCCGTGAATTGGGCGGGCTGCCGAACATGAAGATGGTCCCTGTCGGCATGACCGGCGACGGGGAGCGCGACCTCGCGCATATGAAAGCCGAAGTCATGCGCTCTTCGGCCATTGCGCGGCAGCTCTTCGACGTTTACGCCACCGGGCACATGACGCTCTCCGGCTTCGCCGAACGTCAGGGTCGCAGCACCGTTGAAGTCGTCTTGGGCTGGCCATCTGAAGGACCGCCGCTCTTTGTCGGTACGGGCATCGAGGCAGAGCGCGTTGCCGCGCTTCAGCTGCTCGCACGACCCGACGCGGTCTACGTCATCGACGCCATGACCATCGCAGAACTCGTCAATCTTGGGGTTCAAGAGGCGCTCGGTCACCTTCCAAAGGTGCTTGTGTCGTCAGTGACCAAGACGATGCTGGAAGGGCTCGTGCGCGAGGCCGAAGAAGACCGAAGTGTCGCGACCAGCACGGAAGTCGAAGGGCAGCTTGCCCTCATCGAGCACGACGCCCGGTACCACGCGCGCCGCATTGAGTTCTTCAAGGCGCTGCTTGCCGCAGTCGAGCAGTACTGCGAAGTGCAGCCGGCCTACGGCGAGCTACCGAGCGAAGGAGAGGCGCCGCGCCTGGCTGAGGTGCTCCAGGACGAAGAACTGGAGGTGTTGCTGCTCGCCAAATCGACGGGAGCTACCGTCTTGACGCTCGACGGTCGGTTCCGATTCGTCCTGGAAGCGGTGGCCAAGGTCCCCGGCGTCTGGCCCCAAGCACTGCTGATGCACTGCGCAAGCAAAGATTTGGTCGACCCGATGAAGCTGGCGGCAGCAACCATTCGCCAGTTCCTGACCAACCGGAGCTTTGTGTCGCTGGGCTCAGGCGACCTCACCTGGATGGTCTTGCAAGGCGGTGCGTACCTGCAGCAAGGCATGCGCCGCTTCAAGGGCTACCTCTCGTCGCCCGATACCGAGTTCGCTTCGACGGTGAGCGTCGCGTTCGAGTTCTTGTCGCGAATCGCGACTCTGCACATCCATCTCGGCGCCTTCGGGGAGTTGTTCGAGCACGTCGTCGAGGCGGCCATGCGGCACAAACAATGCCCCGCCGACTTCCACCTTGCCGTTTCGAACTTCGTCGAGGAGCTTACGGATTCGCTCAGTGGCAGGGAGCACCTGTACGGGACCGTCAATGTCCAACGAAGTCAGCGCGTCTACCTGCAACGGCAGTTCTTAGCGCAGCGTTTTGTTCGCGCTCGTGACCGCCTGAAGGAGGCGCCGGACAATCGGCCCGTCGCTGTGCGCGTAGTCTTCTGCAGCCCCATTCCTTGGTTGGTCGCTGACAAGTCGAACGCCGCCCCTGCTGCCGCGGCGGAGTTACAGCCGCCGGCGCCTGGTGAGGGTCTGCCTTCGGGCGAGGTTGCCGACGCTGCTGAGACGGCTACGAAGGCGAGTCAACCTGGCAAGGCCTTCCTGGTTGCTGCGCCCAAACCGAGGTTCGGTCGGGGCTGACGGGGTTGGCCGCTCCCTCTGGCGGGCCGTCCCTATGATGTGGTGATGACGCCTCCCACGCACCCCACCGTTGCAAGCCAAGACGTACCGATGAGCGAGTTCGTGGTTGACGACGCGTTGGACGTGTTGACCACGGACAGTCTCGGACCTTGCATCGCCATCGGCGTCCGGCACGGCGAGTGGTTGGCGCTGCTGCACCAGTTCGGGCCAAGTCGGGGGCTCCTGAGTTTGAAGTCTTCTTCCAGAAACTGGACGAGCTTGTTCCCCTGGAGTCGCGAAGCGGTCTGCGGCCGGTTGTCGCCGGCGGCAAGCTCGATTTCGAGCACGATGGCGACGACGCTTGCGTCAACGCGGTGACCGTTGAGAACCGAGCTTGGGTACTGCGCGAACTTCAGCGCCTTGGCTTCAGTGAGCCGCACGCATGTTGGGGCGACACCGACTCAAAGTGCCAGGCCGTTCGTCTCGACAAGACGACGTCCACTGCGGTGGTGACGACGGAGGGCTGGGACGGCCGTCTGAAGGCCAGCTTCACCGTCCCGCTTCCTCCTGGCTGAGCGTTCAGCCCACGATTGAATGCAAAGACGGGTCGAAATGGCCCGGTCGAGGTCGATGTTGCGCTGCAACAGGTCTAACGATGACGTGCCGGGATAGCGGTTGGTCCAGGGTAAAGCCGGACGTACTGAAGGCGACTGACTGCCGCCATCGGTGCCCCAAGCACTTGAATGACCACTGAGTGCGGTGACGCCGCTGTCACCGACTGACGGCCACTGGCAGCAACCGCTGCACTGCTGCAGTTGGCGAAGCCATCTTGAACGGCAGCAATGGGTCGATAGCTGCCGTTCAAAAGCCGTTGCGCGAACGGCAGCAACCAGCCTGAAGCAGTCCCTCGCGGCCTGGCCTGAACCAACAACTCCGGACAAGGCTCAACAACCTTGAACGACAACATCGGCCAAGAAGTCTGCGAACTCCCTCACTGCCGGTGACATCGCCCGTCCCGCGGGCCGATAGAGGCGGACTTTGCGGACAGTCTCCGGTTCCACCACGCGCATCTGCTTGAATCCGAAGGTGTCGGCCAAGGCGCCGACATAGGCAGGGGCCAAGGTGGCGGTCATCCCTGAGCTGCGACACCGAAGGCAGTCGTCATGCTGTCTACCACCTCAACCGATGCGACTCGCTCCGCGGCAGGAACAGTGGCCCCCATCGGTTCTATGATGAGCTCGTTGGCGCGCTCCGCCGAAACCAGTGCGAAGTTGCGACCCTGTGGCCGCCGCACCTGACGTCGCCCCGACGGACACGCGGATCTCCGCCGTCTCGTTTGCCGGCTCCGACAGCACAGGTAGCCGCATCGCCGCCGCTTGCGAGGGCATGGCGAAGTTCCAGCAATGGGCGGGATGAATCCGCGCGTAGCCCTCGACGATGCTAACCTGGAACCAGTGCTCGACTGCGCCATCTGTGGCACCTTCTGCTCGACAGCCCGGCTGTTGCACAGCGTCGTCACGGTAGATCGCATCGGCGAAGTTGGATCGGCTGCACGCTCAAGCAAAGGGCCTAGTGAGCAGGGATGTCATGCCTCGGAGCTCTACACAACTGTCAAGACTGTGTACGTTCATCCCTGACAACTGACGTGTCCGCACGCGTCGACTCCTCTGGCCGTACCGAAGCGTGGAAACCATGCGGCCCTACCGATTCGCAGATAATGCGGCCCATGGGGCTTGAGGTCGCCTTCCAGTCACGCGAATTGCGTTCAACATGTGAAAGCCCTGCGAGGGCCAAGCGCGAGCTTGGGGAAGTCGCAGGAGCCGCGTTGCGCAGGCATCTAGCCGACCTAGAAGCCGTCGAGACTGCGGCCGAGTTGTTGGAGATGGGTCTGGATTGTGAGGATTGCGCCAGCAGGCTGGGGCTGATACGGTTTCGTCTCGACGCTGGCCTATACCTGTACTGTGAAGTGAACCACCGCCACGTTCATATGAGCGGTGAACAGGTTGACTGGACCAAGGTGACGAGGCTTAAGGTTGTGGAAATTAGGAGCGATCGATGACTCGCTCTGCGGAGTTCTCGCCCGCGTGGGCATCTCCCCCAGGGGAGACGGTAAGAGCGATGGCAGCCAAGAAGAGCCTGCATGATGAGCGCTTGGCCCAAGCCCTCGGTGTAGCAGAGGAAGAACTTCCTCTGTTGTTCAATGGCGGCCTGCCGATAACAGCAGCGCGGGCGCAGTGTCTGGCTGGCGTGGTTGGGGCGACGGCGCGATTCTGGCTCGCGCGCGAGGCACAGTATCGACGTGACGTTCGGGCGCTACAAGAGGATGGGCGTCAGTGGGCTTCAAGCCTTCCCTTTGCCGATATGGCTCGGTTCGGATGGCTGAAGAACGCAACGTCTGCTGCTGAGAGGTTGCGGTTCGCACTCGACTTCTTTGGCGTCTCCAGCGTTGACGAGTGGAGAGACTCGTGGCTCTCGGAGCGTGCCGGACTCACGGCGTACCGCACCTCCCCCGTGTTCACTGCCCAGGCTGCATCAGTGGCCGCATGGCTCAGGCGGGGCGAGCTTGCCGCACAGGAGTTGCGCGTGGCACCTTGGTCTCGCCGGGACTTCGAACTTCTTCTGCCAACCCTGAAGGCACTCACACGAGTGCGAGAACCGGCGGAGTTCATCCCGCAGTTGCAGAGGCAATGCGCCGCGTGTGGCGTTGCGGTCGTAGTCGTCCGCGCTCCTAAAGGCTGCCCGGCCAGCGGAGCTACCCGCGTGAAGAACGGGCAGGCCATCCTCCAACTGAGCGTTCGCTACCTGCGGGATGACAGCTTTTGGTTTACGTTCTTCCATGAGGCCGGTCACCTAGTGCTACACGAGGACCGGCTGTTCCTCGAGTGGTCCGATCGAGGCGAGTTGGAAGGCCACGAAGAGAATGAAGCGAATGCGTTTGCTGGGGAGTTGCTCATTCCAGCGTCCTACGAGACCGCCTTGCGTGCACTGCCGCACGACTTCAAGAGCATCATGCGGTTTGCAAGAGACCTTTCTATCTCCCCCGGTCTCGTCGTGGGGCAACTCCAGCATCGCGGCCTAGTGCGACACGACAAGCTCAACTTTCTGAAGAAGCGGTACTCGTGGTCGGAGTAACTCCTACCCACGAAACGGTTCGTAGCGGTTCGGACTCTTCTGCCAGTTGCACATTGCGTCTTCCATGACCTGCATGCCAACGCCGAGGTGCTTCTCGAGGGCGCTCACCCGACCTTCTAGCGTTCGGGCATTTGTTTTCGAGTCGATCTGTCCGTCAAACAACAGCCGCGCGCCCTTCTTAGGCCCGGTGGCTTCGTCCATATAGGTTGAGTTGGCATCGATGGCGGCTAAGCCCACCTTGCTCAGCATGGTGAGGTAGTCGAATCGCCCAGTTCTTCCAAAGCGGAGAACACCTCGCATCTGCTCATAGAGAAGTGCGAACCCGCGCCGAGCGTCACCCTGAGCCCGGCCAAGTGCCTGGGCGATCAGCGCGGCATGTGATCCGTAGCCCTTCACCCAATCTACATAACTCAGAACCACTGCCGGTGTTCCCTTCGGACCTGGTTTCAGCGACTCGTACTTGCGGTGATTTCCGAACTTGCCTTGGAATTCGTCGTAGTGGTCCTCAATCCAATCGGCGTACTCTTGCGGATTGGCTTGGACGCGCTCCCATGTCCAGGGAGACCGCTCCGAGGCGCCGTAGAGTTCTCCTGCCAACCGCCATTCGGTACGGAGGTTGCGGCCGCAGTGCGTGGCGAGAAAGACCAGCCAGAAGGATTCCTCGGGCAGATCCTTCGACAGGAGGACGGCAGCCCTGACCGGATCGAAAAGAGGGTTCCGTGGATTCGCGCGTTCGGCGTCGATGGGCCGTCGAGCAATCGCTCGTACATACTCCACCCGATGAAGACTGTCGATCAGTTGTGCGACGAACGCCAGCATGTTCTCGGTGTGCGCAACTCCCTGCAGCGGCATGACCTGCTTGTGGAACTCAAGCAGGGTGGCCTCTAACTCCTCGGCGCGCTTGATCTTCTCGTGGCCCCTCATGTGACTCCCCTTGTCGCCGTTGCCCTGGTGTCGAATATCGAAAGTTGATCCTTCTCGGACAGGACGACGCCATGCCGCTTGTTGATGTACATCGAGTACACGTCGTCATGGAGACGACGCTTCAAGCGCTTGATTTCGTTGGAATAGCCGAGAGCCTTGGTCTTGAATGCCTTGTGAACGGTGAGTAGCGTGCCTAGGTCCGCCCAGTAGGGCTCCATGAAGTCACGAGGATTCAGGCCATCGGCCTTGCCTGTCCTCACTGCCTTCTCGAAGTCCAATAGAACCTTGATTGCCTGCCACGGGTCGCCCTGAGGCATTGGCTGCATGGGCCTCCGCGGTTGCCACCCTTCTTCCAAGTACCGGAGCGCCTTGCCTTCGTCACAGTCGTACAGGTGCAAACTTCCGACGGCATGTCGGTACTCACCTAGTTCGATTCCCAGCGATCTGGCGACAAGCTCCTGAATCATGGTGAACGCAAACACATCATGAGGCAGACCCATCCATGCGTCGTTAGACCTCATAGAGGTCAGCATGTGAAGCCGATTCCCTCGTATGGCGAACTGCATAGTGCAGGTGCAAGGGATGTCCTTGCGCGGCTTCAACGTATCGTGACGGTCAAAGAGCTGCACTACAGCCTGCCGAGAATCCGGTTTATTTCGGAGGGATGTGATGACTCGGGCGAGCTGATTATTGGGGGAGCTTCCGAACATCCTGGGCCCGTAGGCTCCGAAAATGGTTCGCTCGTCGTCGGAAGATTTTCGGTAGTCCGGGATGTAGTGCTCTATGAAATCGAGAGCATTGCTGCCCGCGAGAATCCAAAGCAACTCACCAAGGCAGCTGAAAAGGATGCCGCGCGACTCTGTTCTACTGAGCCGAACACGTGGGGCCGAGAGCTTTAGAAGAGCTCCGTAGACTTCGCGGGCGGCGCCCTTCGTAGGTTCAATACGAACACCACGATTCAGCAACTGCCGATACACCTTGGCCAACAGGTCGTCCAGGGAGTCGGCACGGATGTACACGCTTGTCGGCCGCCCTATACAAACAGGGCAAGTTGTGACTGGCGGCAGCTACGGGCCTCTCGCACTGCGTGTATCGCCGCCCTCTTGGCTACGCGGACAATTTCTCGCGCATTCACTGGCTTCGCACCACGACGAAGAGCTTGGATGCGCTGTGCTTCGGTCACGTCGTAGTGAGGGTGACGAGCACCGACATGGAATGCTCGATTTGGCACTCCGATCGCGGCAGCAAAGGCATGAAGTTCCGCCAGGCTGTCAGCCGTCAGGTGGAACCAGTTGCGACCGTACTTCGACACTTCTGCGTCGTCGACGTATACCAATTTCTCTCCCCTTAGGAAACAATGTAACACGCCTGTAGTGTTTGGGGCGAGTTGCCCGCTTATCCGCGGCAATACGACTGGGAGCAATGCATGGCAACTGCGTGGCAGGACTATCAGGAGGAAGCGGCAGTCTTCTTCCGCTCACTGGGTATGGATGCCCAAACAAACGTTCGGGTGCGGGGCGTCCGCACGAGCCACGACGTCGATGTTCTCGTGAAGTCACGCCAGATCGGGTTCGAGGTGACCTGGATCATCGAGTGCAAGTACTGGCGAACACCGGTGAACAAGCTCCATGTCCTTGCCCTGCGCGAGATCGTTTCAGATATCGGCGCTGATCGGGGTATCTTGTTGTCAGAGAGCGGCTTCCAAGTAGGAGCGAAGGAAGCTGCTGCGCTCACCAACGTACACCTTCGCTCGTTGGCCGAATCCGAAGCTGAGGCGACATCGGACATCATTGCCGTGCGACTTGCAGAACTCAACGACCGCGTGCAGCGATGTCGCTTTCTCTATTGGGAACTTCCAAAGTCGATGCGCATAGAACACGGCCTACGCCCAGACTCCTACGAATCGGGATATTTGGGCGATGCCGTCGTGAAGCTCGCGGAGGACATGCTCCTGAAGGCATTCAGGAAGGTGTACCCGTTCCACGTCGACTACTTGTGGCGGGTCGCCGGAGGATGGGACTTCCCGGAAGAGCTGAACTCTGCAGAACAGGTAGTCGCGCGGCTAGAACCTTTGGTCACTGAACTTGAAGCCAGACTCGATGCCTGCATTGCAGCTTTACCGGAGGATCACCCGCTTCGCCTGGAGCCGGGACGCTAACTCTGTGTCTGTATCAGGGGTCGCCATCGAGACGATGCTGCGCATCCACCTCCAGCAGTGGGTCTCATTGAGCGATCCGCCGATGGAAGCGCTTAAGCCTATCGGTTCACACGCTTTAAGCGCTGGTGTCTCGGACCGCCCATGCGATCGAAGTGAGCGCCGGAGTCGCTGAATCGAACGCCCGTCAATGCCACCAACAGCAAGTTAAATCGGAGAACCCAATGCCGTCCGAGTTCGCCACGACTTTTTCCCATCGGACCGGAGACGCATACAAGGCCGTCGTGGGCCGCTACTCTCCTAGGAGCTGGTTCTCCTTCGACAAAAAGGTCGAGCAGGTGCGGCGGGAGGGGGCGTCTCGGTTTGCCATGACCGTTTGGAGCGAACGAGAAGACAAACACGATGGTCGAGCCGGCTTCATCGAAAACCAAAGTACACGCGAGAGGTGGTATCGAGTTCCGCGCCAGTGGCCAGACGAGGAGCCGAAGAAGCGAGTCGCCCTTTTCAATGCGATCGATCTTGCGATCGGCCTGGGTATTCCAATGACAGCGCTACTGAAGCACCACAAGACGGGCTTAGTTTCCCTAGACCACACGTTCGATATCGTGGAGACCGCATACGAACGAGACGGGTCCATGGTTTGGTTGAGACTAGACAATGGCGGCAAGCCGGTGGGAACGACCATGCAATCGGAGCCGCTTGAACGATTGCGTGACCTACCTCGACGTGACCCTCTCCTCGCTTGCCCAACGAGTCGCGGCAAGGGAGTGGTTACGGGTGCTCAGATTGAGATTGCTTGTGCCGCGGGGAGGCAGGTCTTCTCGGGACTGCTTACGTTGGATGACGCACGAGCCGATCTAGTGGCAGCTGGCTACGACAAGGGCACCGCGGCCGTCGCGCTTCGAAACTACGGTCATCTCCGACGAGGCGAGGATTTTAGGAGCTTGATGTCCGTTGAGGCCATCAGGTACTTCGTTGCAAGCATCCTTCTCGACGACGGTCCCGACGCCCTAGCGACCGTTCTACGAGCGCTAAGTGCGCACGCGGCGAGAGTGAAGCCTCGCCCCCATCCGAAGCTGATGCACTTCATCTCCGAACTCGAAGGCCAAGAGCGCGACCTTCCCGCATGGCGAGCTGCCGCGGAACTTGCAAAGAGGGCGACACTTGCCTCTCTCGCTTCAGAAATTCAACGACTCGTTTGGTCGCGTGGTCCACACCACAGGGCATTCCGAGAAATGCTGGAGGTCCGCTGGGGCAATTGCTGTTCGGTTCATGGCGAAGATTGCAAGTTGCTCCTCAGAGCCTCGCACATCGTCCCTTGGGCTGAATCCACAAACGAGGGGCGAGCCGATCCGAACAACGGCTTGCTGCTCTCTGTACCTCTAGATGGACTCTTTGACCGTGGTCACATCTCGTTTGATGCGAAGGGGCGCCTTCTCTATGAAAAGGTGCCGGAGGGCATGCGAAGGCACTACGGAATCACCGATGGTTTGAAGCTTCGCTGGGATCCATTGGGGTCAACCGATCGCGAGCGGATCCGCGAGAACTTGGCTAGTCACAGGGCTAGGCACGGCTTCTAGCCCGAGCGTGACGGGCATCCCCATTCCCCTCAACGGGAAGCTACACGCGACGAGGATGCTGATGGCAACTGCGCTCCCGGATCTAGGGTCCGGGGCGGCGGGGTTGGACCCTGTTTGGAACTTTCGAACTCTTGGCAGCAGACCACCTTCAAGCTAGTGAGGTGGCCGGCACGTATCCGGCCGGCCACCTCATCTGCGAGACACGTACATCGGAGGCAGCACGATCGTCAATGCGCCTCGCTGTATCAGGCCGGCCGTTCGCGGCAAGACTCAACAGCCTGCTGAGCATTAAGGACTTCGTTTGATACGCTGCTAGCCAAACCACGATCTCCTCAGAACCCTCAAGGCCACCCTTCATCGATGTTTCAGATCTCACCGGATCAGATCGCTCGCCTGGACGACTCGCAACTCCGAACTTTGGTGGGCATGCTGTGCGAAGCAGAGCTACACCTTGAGGGGTTGTCGTCGACGCATGTTACGTGGGGCGGCAGCCAAACCGCCGCTGACGGGGGCATCGATGTCCGTGTGTCGCTTCCGCCGGACTCGAAGAAGCGAGCCGGTTACGTCAGTCGTCCTTGCACCGGCTTCCAGGTCAAATGCGAAGACATGCCTCGGGGCGAGATCGCGACAGAAATGGCGCCCGGCGGCGTGTTGCGCCCGACGATCGTCGAACTCATCGCTGCCAGCGGCAGCTACGTCATCGTGTCCTCCCAAGGCTCGATCAGCGACAAACCGCTCAAAGCGAGGCGAGCTGCCATGCGCGACCAGGTAGCCTCCGCCGATCCTGCGCATAAGCTCCACACCGATTTCTACGATCGGCAGAGGCTCGCCAGTTGGGTCGCCGAACACCCCGCGCTCGTCATCTGGGTCCGCCACACAATCGGCGAGCCCGTCCGCGGGTGGCAGCCTTACGGAGCTTGGTCGAGAGGAGCGCTCGACCTCGACGATCCGTATGTCGTGGATGATTCCAGTCGCTTGGTCGATCTTCGCAGGGGACAGGCGACGCAGCTTTCTGTGTCGAAGGGGATCGCGGAGATGCGGGACGTTCTGAACCGCCCTGGCGGCGTCGTGCGTCTGGTCGGGCTGTCGGGCCTCGGAAAGACCAGGCTTGCCCAAGCCTTGTTCGACGAGCGGGTCGAGCCTGGCCACACTCCTAGCGCGCGCTTCGTTCACTACACGGACCATGCCCACGATCCGAACCCTGGTCCTTTGGACTGCATCAACCGCCTTGAGGCAGCACGGCGCCGAGGAATTCTCGTCGTAGACAACTGCCCTCCATCAGTCCACGAGCAACTCGCCTTGCGCTGCAGCCAGTGCAATCACGTCAGTCTGATCTCCATCGAGTACGACGTACGTGACGAGTCTATCGAAGGTGCGGACGTATTCCTGCTCGAGCCTGCGTCGAATGACGCAATCATCCATGTGCTGCGCAGTCGTTTCCCTTTGATGGACTCGGCGAGCCTTCACCGAATCTCCGACGTGGCTGGTGGCAATGTCCGCCTTGCATTGGAGATCGCCGCATCCGTGAGGCACGGTGAGTCGCTCATCGGCGTGAAAAGCGCCGATCTATTCCAACGACTGTTTCACCGACGCGAGCGCGCCAGCGATGATCTGATGAGCGCCGCCGAGGTCTGCTCGCTAACCGTGTCGTTTGACGTGGATGGATCCGCCGACGACCATTCCGAGCTGGAGACGCTCGCGAGACTGAGTGGGCATTCATCCCTGAAGCTCTATGGCCTCGTCGGAGAGCTTCGGGACCGCCGCCTAGTACAGGCCCGAAGTCAGTGGCGCGCCGTACTGCCACAGGCCCTTGCCGGTTGGCTCGCGGGCCGCGCCTTGAAGAGAATTCCCGTCGCGAGCATCCGCACGGAGCTCTTCGACAACGCGTCACAGCGCATCAGGCTCTCATTCGCTCGCCGCGTTGGGGATCTTCATGAGGAGCCGGAAGCAATAAAACTCGTACAGCAATGGTTCTCACGAGATGGGTCCCTGGGCGATCCCTTCTCATTGCCCGAAGAGGACCGCCGCATCTTCACCACGGTCGCGCCCGTTGCGCCTCAACTGGCCCTGGACGCAATTGAACGCTCGCTCGCCGGGCCGGCGGGGCAGACGGTCACCAAGTACACGGTTCGTCCCTGGCTCGCGCTGCTAGCCGCGTTGGCGTATGACGACGATCTTTTCGATCGAGCGGCCGGTTACATGGCTGCGCTCGTCACCAACTGCGACCTGAGCGAAGACAGCTGTGAGATTCTGGCGGACCTGTTCCAGGTCATCCTGTCGAGCACACAGGCAACCCCTGCACGTCGACGAGCGTTCGTCTCGAAGACGATTGCTTCATCTGACGAACGCACGCAGAGGCTGGGGCTCAAGCTTCTCCGCGCGCTACTTAAGATCGAATGTCGGGCGCAGTCGTTTCCCCATTTCGGCTCTAGACGACGGACCTTTGGCTACTGGCCTGCGGAAAAAGGCGAACTGGATGACTGGTACGACGGAGCAGTTGCCTTGACGGCAGAGGCCGCAGCGACTTCGGCAGTTCGAGAGCCCGCACGAGACCTCCTAGCCAAGAGCTTCCGTGGTCTATGGATCCGACGTGTTAACAACCGAAAGTCGCTGATCGAGGCTGCGACGAGAGTCAGCAGCTGTGGCTCTTGGTTCGCAGGCTGGATTGCGGTCCGCAACACTCTTCGGTCAAGAAAGCTCGGCGCTGACTCAACGGGGGTCGCGCAACTGGAGGAACTTGAGCGCGTCCTTCGCCCCGGTGACTCGTTGGCTCTACTGTTCGCGTATCTGAACTCCGAGCGCCACGGCGCGCTCGACATCGCTGGAGACCTCGACACCTTTGGAGTGGAAGGTCATCAGGACGCCCAGAGTGCGACCGATGCGCAGGCCACAGCGCTGAGCGAGGAGGTCGTTGCGGCGGGCATGGGCGCCTCACTGTTTCCCGCCGTTGTTTGCCGAGGCAAGTCGTGGACAGACTCGATCGCCAGAGGCATCTATCGAGGCTGCATCGACAAGGCGGCCACTTGGAACGAACTGCTGAACGCCTATTCGTCCACCGACGCATCGCAACGCTCTCACGCCGGCCTCTCAGCTTTCCTTGCTGAATGCGGGCGGTGCGAACCGGTGCTTTGCGACGAATTGCTCGATCGCGCCATCGAGGATTCGCGACTGGGGAACGAATTTCCCCAACTCCAGATATGGGGGCCGGCGACTTCAGCACACGCTGCCGATCGCCTTCTTCGAAGCATCGAACTCGGCAGGTCCGCGTCCGCATTCGCGTATGCGTGGCGCGTCCCCATGCCTGAAAGCACCTTTGCTGCATTGCAACTCAGGATCGCAGAGCTTCCACTAGGGAGCGCTGTGGCGATCGAAAATCTGTGCATGCGAACGCACGACGAACGAAGGACGCCTGCTGGCGTGGCACAGGAGCTTCTTGAATGTGGCCGCAGCTTGCTGCTCAGTTGCACATTCGAAACCGAGTACGACAGCCCAGATCGACTGATCTATGAAATCAGTGAGCTCATTCGGATGTGCCTCTCCGGCGAGAGCGCCGCACCGGTAGCGCGGGCCTTCGTAGCGCGCCTGACCAGTAAGATTGAGCGATACGGCACGGTCTCACACCTCGTCTCGGAGATCATTCCTCCGCTCATCGAGATTCAGCCGCTGCCTGTTCTCGATGGGTTCTTCGACGAGGACGGCGAAAGTGCAATCGGGCTGCGCGCGGATGAACCCCACATGAGGGACGCCTTGAGGCTTCTCGATCGGGTCAACGTCGAGGCGCTTGAGCAATGGGTACTCCAGAAGCCCAGCACCAGGGCAACTAGGATAGTTCCGTACATCACCTGTGTCTCGACATCGGAAAGCTCTGCCGCGTGGTCGGACAGCTTCATGAGAGTCATGGCTCATGCGCCGAGCCTTGTTGCCTGCTACAGAGCCATCGAACCTCAGTTGCTGCCGGTTTGGTACCGTGAGCAATCCGAAGAAGTGGTCAGCAAGACCAGGCTTCTAGTCGAGGAACTGGTTCATCACATCGACGCTGATGTCTCGGCCTGGGCGAAGGATATGCTGGTTCGGATGACAGATGCCGTGGCTGAAGAGCGAGCGAGACGCTCACAACGGACCGGAGGCTTTGAGTGAAATCCGGGACCGAACAGCGTTGAGGAGCGGTCTCCTAGGCTCGTGCTCGTTCAGGTGCGCCGTGCTCAGCAAGCTCATGATTGGCGCAGCACGTTGGCCCGCGCGTAGCCTGCTAGCTAACCGCTAGTTCTTGGGCCCGAGCGCAAGGGGATGGATCAGGTTCTCGACAAGGTCCTTGTCGCCTCATTCGCTCGAACCTGTCCGTGTTCTCCGGCAGATTCGCTGCAGAAAGCCAAACGTTCGACTGGGGACAGATTTGCCGCGGATCTCGCCATCCACTAGCGACCAGTGTGCGGCATCGTGTTCGCCTCAGCCGTTCAATCACGCGTTATGAAAATGATCTGTGGCGTCGCGCTCAATCAACTAGAGGGGCCCTCAAGCCGACTCGAAATATACGCGCACAGTTAATACACACGACGTATCGTTGTATGTGCAAGTGGCTCATGCCAGACTGAAGCTGTCTAGGCATGTGAGGGTGCCCATGCGGATCGTAAAGACGGATTCCAGCTGCGTGATCGGCGGACGCGTGTGCGCCGGAATACCTGTTTTTATCGGCGAGAACGGCGTTGACTGGCTGCCTTCGGATTGGCTCCGAAAGAAGTTTCGTCGCGGGCTGGCCGTTCGTTCTGTCGCCACCTACGCCGAACATCTTCGTGTCTTGATGACCAAGATGGAAAGCGATCGTCGTGGGTGGCTCGACATCGATGATGAATGGCTTGAGAGAGCCTACAGCGCCCACCTCCTTTCGGGGCCTCGGGCAGCACCGCAGGCGTTGCGGACTCAGCTCGCCTTTCTCATGTCGATTGAGAGGGACGGATTCGTGAAGGGTTTGATTGGCGTCGGACCGCACTTCAAAATCGAGCTGGGCCAAGACGGAAAGCCGCTGTGGATGCGCGCGGCCCTTGCTCCGCTGACTCTGCCGAATCTGCCGACGCACGATGCAATCGATTCGACCATGGCGCATCTAGCCGTCCGTGATTCGAGTCTGTATGCCCGCAACGAACTGATGATGCGGTGGCAGAGCAGTGCGGGGCTACGGGCCGATGAGGTCTGCGGCCTGAAGATATCTGAACTGCCGAATCGCGCTCACGCGATGAAGTTGCTCGACGACCAAAAGGGCGTTCTCGTCACGCTGTCTCACACCAAAGGGCGCTCGGCACGGAGTTTGAAAGTGCACCCTCTCTTGATTGTCGAGACTCAAGATTGGATCGAGACTGACCGGGACGTGCTCGTCTGCCGTCTCGCGGAACGTGCCGGACGTAGGGGGAGCTCCTTCTTGGATCCTGAGTTCGTTTTCTTGTCCGCTGCTGGCGGCAAGATGCACCCTGGCTCGCTGTCCAACTTGATTCGAATCGGCTTCAAGGAGGCTGTGAGATGCGGAGATGCAGCTGCCACTGACCGCGTTTGGTCGCATGGATTGAGGCACCGTGGCTTGCACGACGATCTCAAGGCGAGGCGCGCAGTTGGCCAGAAGGCTGCCGAGCTGCACACGATGCACCATGCCGGCCACCGTAGTCTCGTGCCAACGGAACGCTACGTTCATCTGGAGGCGGACGATGAACTGCTGCCCGTCCTCACGGGTTCGGAGCGTCGTCGTGGAATCTGATGAACTCGAGCGCACCACACTCGTTGGTGGCCTGACGTTCTCAGTTGGCGGCTATGTCTTCAATTGGGACCACTTGGCCGACCTTCCGAACGCAGCAAGACTTGTCGAAATCGCCGTGAAGAGCGCTAAGGGCTATTCGATGCCTGGTTCGTACTTGAACGGAGGCGTGCGCCAGTTCTTAGAGTACGTTCATGAGCACAAGCTGACTATCGACAGCAGTAGCGTTAACTCCTTTCGCTCGCGTCTCGAACATGGCTTGCAGGGGGCGAATACCAAGTACGACTGCTTCTGCCGCGTGCGTGGCTTCGTCGGCAGACTTCAACAAGCGTCGCTTGTCGCGTACTTCCGGCTCCCGAAGAACCTACCGAGAGAGGCTTCTAAGCAGAAATCCAGTCTCTATGAGATTGCGCCGGTGCATCTTGAGGACATGACTGAGGAGCAGCGCCACCGTGCCAATCAAATTTCGGCCAAGTCAGGACTGGATCCACTCGGCAGTTGTGCGGTGGCCGTAGCCCAACTGAGGTTGGAGGCAATTCGCCGGTACGCACAAATTGAAATCGAACATGTGTATAGAGATTTCAGGACTGCAGAAGAAGCGGCTCGTCATTGCAGTCGCTTCAAGGGACTCGATTTCGAATCGGCAAGCGGTAGTAGGGAGGACTTGGTCGGCTGGATGATTCATTGGCATGGCCGGCTCCTCCCGTCGTCTGATCGCATGACAAGGCAACTCCGTGACTCAATAGTGGCGCTCTTCGGTGGGTTGCGGGAAATGCAGGCTTTTCTTGGGCCCACGGCCGATTCACTTGCTCCTTTCATCGCGCTATGTCTTGCCGATCCGCTGTGTTGTCCAAACGTGGACGACGTCTGGAACTACACGTTCAGGGACTGCATTCTTCAGGGTGATTCCTCGTCAACCGCTATTCTCCGATTCGGAAAGTTGCGCGGATCGGAGTCCGAATATGCAGTCGAACTATCGCGTGGAAAAGGATCCGAGTGGTCCGTATGCCATGCGCTCCAGTTCCTGCATGAATACACAGGCGCTTGTTCTCACCTCCTGAATGAGCGAGCCAAGTACGTGGATGGCAGAGTCCGCTTATTCGTTCACTTGGACCGTATCTCTACTAAAAGTTTGAAGCCACTTGATCCAGGCACTGTAGTCCACGCACTTCGGCGATTCCTGATCCGTGCAGCAGAAAGTGAACCCGAGATTAGACCCATTGCGCAGTTGGCTACCGGAGAGAATTTCCGACCTACTCATGCACTTGTCGTGTCCAGCCAAGAGGGAATCTTCGCGGCCAAGCGACGGCTAAGGCACAAGAGCATCGTCACAACTCAAAAGTACACAGAGCGCGGGGTCGTGCGCTCCGCGCGCCACATTCGTATGGTTGCCTATCAGGACTTCCTACTCTCTCAGGCGTTGAGTTCTCAAAAGGCGGCAGCCCCTGCTGCCCCCACAGGACTCGGGTTGCACTGCTCAGTTGGCAGTGGGGAGTCGCCCCCAGTGGAGTCCGGCTGCCATTGCGAGTCAAGCTGTTGGCGTCCCGACAATTGCGATTCGGGTTGCCCGGCCGCCGTACTCGTCCTAGAGGACGTGGAAACCGTGTCCATCTGGATGCGTATGAAGGCGTATTTGGATGCAATGGGACCCCAGATGAAGATCGACTATCCAGAAAAGTGGTCGATGTGGGAGATTCGGCTCGTTTGGTATGAAGCGCTTCTTGCAAAGACCTCATCAAGAGTTCGGCGGCTTGCGGAGGCTTACTGCGAAACATCCGATTGGTCCCCGCCGGCGTTGCACTAAGCCGATGAAGCCCCGCAAGAAAGTCTTGGCGGCGTTTCCGCAGGGAACGGTACTGGCTGAATCCCCACCCATTCGGGAATGGCTCATATCCGGCTACGCAGACGACGTTTGGGTGTTTGGGGAGCATCTGCCGGGCATACCACCGTCGCATTCAAGGTTGCGCTGGGACTATGGAACCCGTGATGGAGGACGCCTTACTGATGCGCGGAACTGGCGATGGCTCGAAACCATCAAGGCTGCCACTTGGTGGTACCGAGAGACTGATGAAAACAACTCCAATCGAGCGAGTAGTGCCCGCGGGTTGGCGATGGAGTTGCGAATTATCGCGGTGTGGGCGATCGACAGAGGGATCAATAGCCCCGTGGAGCTAGCACACGAGGACCTCGAAGACTTTGTTGCACACATCATGTCGCTTGGGGTCGGGGAGTCGACTGCGAGTTGCAAGTTACTGGCCTGGAGGCAGCTTTGGATGCTTCGAGATCACTTGCCGTTTTCCCTACGGGCAGATCCGTATCCCGTGAGAGGAGAACTGAAGTCGGTGGCACGACTTGCCGGCAAGCAGGGGACGCACACGCTGTCACTAGTGCCGCGCGATGTGTTTCGGTGCTTCGATGCAGCGTTGAAGTGGCTCGACCGGGTCGAGCAGATTCGAGATGCTAGGAACCTAGTGCTGCAGATTGTGGACGGGTACTCCGAAGAGGTCGGAGGCGAAAATACGAACTGTCGAGGAGCATTGATTACTGCGGTCCTCGAAATTGAGATGAAAGGTTGGTTGTGGTTGGCAACGGAACCTCCCTCCAGAGGCGCGACGTCATCCGACCGGCTTCGCGTGGAGTTGGGAAAATGTTATGGCGCGCTACTTGTTCTGCTGTTCGGATTCGTTGCGTTTCGCAAGCACGAGGCTGCGTACCTCACAGAGGAGTGTGTTGAGCTAAGGGGCCTGATGCCCATGCTCGTAGGTACTGTGCGCAAGAGTTCGCCGACGCCAACGGGGAGGGCGACAGAGAGGGCAATCCACGAAGTGGTAGTTCGTGTCGTTTCAGCGCTTCGCGCGTTAGTCGCCGACATACGAGCTCACGGCAGCACTGAGCTTCTAGTGACAGACCCAGTCCGATCCGGGCAATATGAACGCGGTTCGCGACCAGCGACCAGCGCTTACATGTACTCGGTCATGGATGGATTTGTTGATTCGGTAGGCCTGGAACTTCCTCGTCCGTTGCGCCCACATATGCTGCGTCGCGCTTTCTGCCTTCTGCACATGTGGCGCTACGAGCTCGGCGATCTGGACACGTTGAGCGGATACCTTTTCCACAATGCGCGTGAACACACTGTGCGGTACATCGGAATTGCCGAGGCAGAGCGGTACCTGCCTGAAGCTCAGCAGTCTTTGCTGTTCGACCTGCTTTACCGGAACCTGACTGGAGAAACGGAGCTGGTTGGCGGCTTCGCCGAGTGGCTCAAGAGGTTTCGTGACCGGCTGCGAGCCGTTGTCCGAGTGCTCCCTCTGGAGCGCATTGCAGACGCCGTGCGGAGGTTGATTTCGCGCCAGCAACTCGACATCGTCCCAGGCGCGCATGGATACTGCATTCGGTCACCCTCAAGGGACCAGCTTGCCCAGTGCTCCACGGACGGAAAGGTTCCTGACTACTGGAATCGAACAGATGTGCACTGCGCACGTTGTCCCAATTTCCTTGCCCACGCAGGATTTCAGGATCACTGGGAAAGGATGCTCGGTGTGCATCGAGCAGTGCTAAACGATAAAAGAGTTCCTCATCCTTTAGCCGAGGCAGCGGCACGAGGCGTCCAAGCATGCCGACGAATTCTTTCACGGATGCAGCATCAAGTGAGGGATGAGTGAAGGCGCCGACGAAGCGGCCGGTACAGGCGCCCGCTAGGAAACCGAGGGCTGCCACCCCGAAGGTAGCAGTGCTTCGGGGCGTCGCATTCGAAGCAGCAATGCGCGGGGCACTGGCCGAAATGGAGGCAGATGTGGCGATCCAGATCTCTCCGGGGCGAGTCGCCAAGAGGGCTGGGGTCAACCGCTCGACGTTGTACGACCGTCGCAAGGACAGCAAGGAGTACGTTCATGATGCGCTCATTGCAGATATCAACGCTGCCATCGAGCGGCGGAAGAAGGACGACGACCCGAAAATCGCTAGTTCAGGCGACAGAGCTGTGTCGACCGCGCTGCTGGCGAGTGAAGCGGTTCAGCAGCGGGCAGAAGCTGAGAGCGCTCGCAAGAGGGCAGCACAAGCAGTCCTCTCGGAACGGAAGGCTGTTCTTGTCGCGGTGGCATTCGCAACTGCACTTCGGGCTGCTTGGCCTGTCGGGAAGGAGAAACCAGCCATGTTGGAGCGGTTTCTTCGCGAGCAGGAGGATGCATTCCGAGGGAGCTCCCTTAAGGATGACTACGTCGTTGCAGTGGACGAGGGAGTGGCTTTGGCCAACGAAATGGCACCTACCTCCTCAACGTCGAACCACGCACTTAAGGCTGCCCGTGTGAGCCCGATCAGGCGTCCGGGATAGGCGATAATGCCTGATGCGATGTCTAGACTGTCTAGATAGCCCGAAAGCAAAATTTTCCTTGTGCGACAAGGACTTACAGGATTTAGACACATGGCTAGCATTAATAAAGTCATCCTCATCGGCAACCTGGGGCGCGACCCCGAGGTCCGCTACACCGCCAACGGCGCCGCCATCTGCAACGTCACCATCGCCACGTCGCGCAACTGGAAGGACAAGACCTCCGGCGACAAG
>Ga0247823_10000693_pt1 | contig 28403 bp, 20 predicted proteins | sample 13C_PalmiticAcid_2_FD_192426 | JGI IMG/M metagenome (GOLD analysis project Ga0247823, IMG submission 192426) | Soil microbial communities from agricultural site in Penn Yan, New York, United States - 13C_PalmiticAcid_Day30 | ecosystem: Environmental > Terrestrial > Soil > Agricultural land...
CGCGGCTTCAATTTCGGGACCGAGAAGATGCCGATGCGCGCGCTGCTCGACCGGCTGCTTGGCATGCGGGAGCAGGCGGAAGCGCCCGGCCTGTATGCCGGATCGACGCCGACTCCCGAAAGCGTCACGAGCTTCGCAGCCGAGAATCCGCTGCCGGTTGATACGATGGGTGTCGATCCACGCATCTGGGTCGGCAATGCCAGCCGGATCGCTCCCCATTACGATGTGGCGGCGAATATCGCCGTGGTGGTGGCAGGCAAGCGACGCTTCACCCTGTTCCCGCCCGGGCAGATCGCCAACCTCTATGTCGGCCCGGTCGAGCGTACCGTCGCGGGGCAGCCGACCAGCATGGTCGATCCGGACAACCCCGATCTCGATCGTTTCCCGCGCTTCGCTGACGCGCAGCGCCATGCGCAGGTCGCCGAACTCGGTCTGGGGGATGCGATCTACATCCCGCCGATGTGGTGGCACCATGTCCGCGCCGAGGGCGCGCTCAATGTGCTGGTCAATTACTGGTTCGCTCAGCCTGAGGATCGCTTTCCGTTCGCCGCGCTGATGCTCGCGCTTCATTCGATCCGTGATTTGCCCGAGCCGGAGCGGCGGGCATGGCGCGCATGGTTCGACCATTATGTGTTCGGTGACGCGGCGCATGACGCGGCGGCGCATCTGCCTGCGCACGCTCGCGGGGTGCTCGGTCCGCCATCGCCCGCGCGCGATGCGATGATGACCAGTTATGTCGCGGGCATGATCCGCGGCGGCGGGCACTGACGGAGCGCATGAAGCACTGGCCCTTGGGCTGAACGCGCCGCATAAGCGCGGAAACCAGCGGGGGACTGAATGGCGATTGCACTCGATTACGCAGCTGAGCCCCGGCGGCGCAAACCCTGGTATGCTCAACTCTACATCCAGGTGCTGATCGCGATCGCGTTGGGCGTGGGGATCGGGTTCTTCTGGCCGGACGTGGGTGAATCGCTCAAGCCGTTGGGCGATGCGTTCATCAAGCTGGTGAAGATGATCATCGCGCCGGTGATCTTCCTGACTTTGGTGACCGGGATCGCCGGGATGAGCGAGCTGCGCTCGGTCGGCCGTGTAGCGGGCAAGGCGTTCGCCTATTTCCTGTTCTTCTCGACGCTGGCGCTGATCGTCGGGCTGATCGTCGCCAACACGATCCAGCCGGGCGCGGGGATGAACATCGATCCGGCCAGTCTCGATACCGGTGCAGTCAACGATTACGTCGCCAAGGCGCATGACAGCAGCATCACCGGCTTCCTGATGGCGATCATCCCAACCACGCTGGTTTCAGCGCTGGCGGGGGAATCGCTGCTTCAGGTGCTGCTGGTGTCGATCCTGTTCGGGATCGCGCTGTCGATGGTGGGCGAGCCTGCAGCACCGGTGCGCGACCTGCTCGAGCGTACTGGCCTTGTGGTGTTCAAGCTGGTCGGCATCCTGATGCGTGCGGCGCCGGTCGGCGCGTTCGGGGCGATGGCCTTCACCATCGGCAAGTACGGGATCGAATCGCTCGCCAATCTCGCGGGACTCGTCGCGACCTTCTATCTGACCTCGGCGATCTTCGTGGTGGTGGTGCTGGGGATCGTGGCGAAGCTTGCGGGCTTCTCGATCTTCAAGCTGATCCGTTACCTGCGCGCCGAGCTGCTGCTGGTGCTCGGCACCTCCTCGTCCGAGAGCGCACTGCCGAGCCTGATGGACAAGATGGAACGGGCGGGCTGCCAGAAGTCGGTCGTGGGTCTGGTGGTGCCGACGGGCTATTCGTTCAACCTCGACGGCACCAACATCTATATGACGCTGGCGGCGCTGTTCATCGCGCAGGCGTGCAATGTCGACCTGTCCCTCGGCGATCAGATCGCGCTGCTGGCGATCGCGATGATCTCATCCAAGGGTGCAGCCGGCGTCACCGGCGCGGGGTTCATCACGCTCGCCGCGACGCTGTCGATCGTGCCTGATGTGCCGGTCGCCGGCATGGCGCTGATCCTCGGCATCGACCGCTTCATGTCCGAATGCCGCAGCCTCACCAACTTTATCGGCAACGCCGTCGCCACCATCGTCGTCGCCCGCTGGGACAATGCCCTCGACCGCGACGCCCTCCACCGCGCGCTTAGCGGTCCCGCGCAAGACACGCCCGCACGGCCCGCCACCGAAACCGACATAGATTAGTCGGGCGCGCCTGCCGCCTTCAGATCCTCGTAACGCTTGACCGATTTCAGCATGTGCTGGCGCGCCGCGCGCCGCGCCGCGTTCGAATCGCCGGCTTCGATCGCGGCATAGATCGCCTCGTGATCGCGATTGATCGTGCGGGCGTGGCGCTGGTGCTTCTTCGGCTCACTGCCCTGGAGATAGAGCTTGCGCGACGGCACCAGCCGCACGCCGAGGAACTGGGTGAAGCGCAGGAAATAGTCATTGCCCGTCGCGCGCGCGATCGCGGCGTGGAAGGCGGCATCGGCCGCGACAGAACCGTCGACATCAATGCTCGAATCCATCGCCGCCAACGCCTTGCGCATCTCGGCCAGGTCGCTCTCGGTACGCCGCTCGGCCGCAAGGCCCGCCATCTCCATCTCGAATCCCATGCGCATCTCGAGCAGGCGCAGCACGTCGTCGATCTCGCTGACCTCGTCCGGGGTCACCTGAAAGGCGCGATACTGCGCGCCCTCGGCGACATAGGCGCCCGATCCGCGCCGCGAGATCAGCAAGCCGCGCGCCGCGAGCCGCGAATAGGCCTCACGCACCACCGTGCGGCTTACCCCAAAGCTCTCGGTGATCGCCTTCTCGGTCGGGAAGCGCGAACCGGGGGGCATTTCGCCCCGTTCGATCTGTTGTTCGAATCGCTGGACCAGATCGTCGGCCAGCGACGCCGCCTTGGTCGCCATGACGCGAGCGTTACCATCGCCGCTAAGGTGTTGGCTAGGGTGCGAAATCGGGCTGCTGGCCGTCGACATAGGTCTGCCATGCCTCGCGCGTCGCGAAATCCTGCCCGCGATCCCACGCCGCACCGGCATGATAGACGAACGGCTTGCCCGGCGTGACGCGCACCAGAATCAGATAATTATCGGCATCCTCGGCAAAGCCAGCAAAGGCCGCCGGATCGACCATCACCGCCGCGGCCATCGTGCCCTTGGCGGGATCGGTCGGTCCCCACCAGCTCATCCGGGCGCGGCCTTCATCCTTTGTGATCTTGCCGAGCTGCGCGCCCGCGATGGGCCGCTTGGAAATGCCAATGCCGACGATCAGCGCGCCTGCGCGGTTCGATCGCAGCGTGGATGTCATGCGGGTGAAGTTGGTTCCGGCGGGCAAGGTAAAGCGCCGCGTCTCCGACACGCTCCGCGCGACATCGACCGGCCATGCTTCATAGTCGACGGTGAAGTCGGCCACCTGCGGTCCCGCGCTGGCGATGCGCGGCCGCACATAGTTGCGGGACGTCCACAGCTTGTTGTCGTGCCAGATACCGAGCCCGCCCGCGCCGCGCCCGGTGCCGACATTATAGAAGTCCAGCCCCTCGCCATGATCGGCATGCTGGTCGCCGGTGCGCAGTTGCCGGTCCATATACGGCCAGCGTACCCGCTTGCCCCACGCATCGATTCCCGACGTCGATGGCGGCTCGGCCTTCTCCAGCGCCCGGCTGTAGATGCGGAAGGCGATCCGGTCATTCTCCCAGAGCAGGTCGCCATAGCGATAGTCGGCGATGCTTACTGCCGCGCGCGCCTGCTTCTCCACGTCGGTCGCGGGCTGCAGCGGCTTGTGGTCCTGTGCCACCGCAGGTGTCGCGACGAGCGTGAAGAGCAGGGCTGCCTTGCGCATCACCAGCTCCACATCGTCCCGTCCTCCAGCCGGTTCACGGGCAGATAGGCGCGGTCATAGGGAAAGGTTTCGGCCAGCGTTTCGTCGATCTCGACGCCAAGCCCCGGCGCGTCGCCCGGGTGCAGCATTCCGTCGGCGAAGCTGTAGGCGTGCGGGAAGACCGCATCGGTCTCCGCGGTGTGGCGCATATATTCCTGGATGCCGAAATTGGGGATGGCGAGCCCCAGGTGCAGCGCCGCCGCCATCGTCACCGGGGACAGGTCGGTGGCGCCGTGGCAGCCGGTGCGCACCTGGTGCAGGTCCGCCAGCGCCGCGATCTGGCGCATATGGGTGATCCCGCCCGCGTGGAGCACGGTCGCACGGATATAGTCGATCAGCCTGTTCTCGATCAGACCCTTGCAGTCCCAGATCGAGCTGAAGATCTCACCCACCGCCAGCGGCGTTGTAGTGTGCTGGCGGATCAGCCGGAACGATTCCTGATCCTCCGCCGGGGTCGCGTCCTCGATCCAGAAGGGGCGATAGGGCTCGAGATCCTTGCCCAGCCGCGCGGCCTCGATCGGGGTCAGCCGGTGATGCACATCATGCAGCAGATGGACGTCCCAGCCCAGCGCTTCGCGCGCGGCCGCGAACAGCTCTGGCACGACGCGGAGGTATTTCGACGTCGACCAGACATTCTCGCTCGGCAGCGCGGCGTCGGCAGGCTCGTAGAAATATTTGTCGTTCGACACGCCATAGGTCGACGCCATGCCCGGCACGCCGCATTGCAGCCGGATCGCCTTGTATCCCTGCTGCTGATAGTCGAGCGCGGCCTTGATCGTGTCCTCGATTGTGGTGCCATTGGCATGGCCATAGACCATGCAGCCTTCGCGGCTTGCCCCGCCAAGCAGCTGATAGACCGGCAGCCCCGCCAGTTTCCCCTTGATGTCCCACAGCGCCATGTCGACTGCGGCGATCGCGGCCATCGTCACCGGCCCGCGGCGCCAATACGCGCCCTTGTAGAGATACTGCCAGATATCCTCGATCCGGTGCGCGTCGCGCCCGATCAGGCAGGGGGCGACATGCTCGGACAGATAGGTCGCCACTGCCAGCTCGCGCCCGTTGAGCGTCGCGTCGCCGATTCCGGTGGTGCCGTCGTCGCACTCGACCTTGAGCGTCACGAAATTGCGCCCCGGGCAGGTCACGATCACCCGGGCAGACACGATCTTCGGCATTCCATCCCCTTCTTCGCCAAGGCCGCTGTCGGCGCGACAAGTTGTGTGACAACATTATTGACTCGTATGGCAAAAGGAAAGAGGAATGTTACCGGTGTCACGCGCAAGGGCGCGGGCTCGAATCGAGGGAGAGGGAAGTGGCCGGAACGAGCGGGATTCGAGGGACGTGTAGCCAACCGGACGCTAGGATATCGGCATGAGTTTGCTCCTGCTCGCGCTCGCCACACCCGCCGCAATCGTTGATGCGCAGCCAGCCCTGCCGCAGCCCGCCGCGATCCTCGCGCAGACGCGCCGCGTCGCCGACTGGCAGCTCGCCAATCGCAACAACTGGGCGGCGATCCCGGCCGCCCGGCCCAGCGCGCGCGACCCGCGCGGCTGGGAACAGGCGGCGTTCTGGATCACGCTCAGCGATCTTGCCGCGCGCGACCCGCGCTATGCGAAGCCGCTGCTCGATCTCGGGCGTGAGCTGAACTGGCGGCTGGGCGACCGGCCCTTCCACGCCGACGACCAACTGATCGCTCAGGCGTGGATCTGGGCCGCGCGCAACGGTGCGGGTCGGGCGGCACTGGCGCCGACGCGCGCCTATTTCGAGCATGTCTTCTCGAACCGCCCGACCGGCAGCCTCGAATTCATCCCGACCGCGCCCGGCAAGGGTTCGTCCAGATGTACCGATCGCTGGTGTTGGTGCGATGCGCTGTTCATGGCTCCGCCGACCCTGCTTCAGCTGGCGCGCGTCACCGGCGATCGGCGCTATGCCGATTTCGCGCATGCCGAGTTCAAGGCGACGACAGACTATCTCTACGACGCGAACGAGAAGCTCTATTTCCGCGACAGCCGCTTCTTCGACATGCGCGATGGCAAGGGGCGCAAGCTGTTCTGGAGCCGCGGAAATGGCTGGGTGATGGGCGGGCTCGTCCGCATGCTTCAGGCGATGGACGCCAAGGACCCCGAACGGCCCTATTATGAGAAACTGTTCCGCGACATGGCGGCGCGGTTGCTGCCGCTGCAAAAGGCCGACGGCTATTGGCCGGCCTCGCTGCTCGACAATGATCCCGGCACACCGCCCGAAAGCAGCGGTACCGCCTTCTTCACCTATGCCTTTGCCTGGGGCATCGACGCCGGGCTGCTCGATCGCGGCGCCTATCAGCCCGCGGCGATCAAGGGGTGGGATGCGTTGGGCCGCGCTGTCCAGCCTGACGGGATGCTCGGCTGGGTGCAGCAGGTCGGCGACCGGCCCGACAGCGTCTCTGCAACGGAGACGCAATTCTACGGATCGGGCGCCTTCATCCTCGCCGGCACCGCGATGTACGATCTGGCGCGCAAGGCGAAGCGCTGATGCGGAAGCTGGTTTGCGTACCCGTGTTTGCCGCGCTGCTCATGGCCAATGCGATGCCTGCCGATCGCTGGGCGGGCAAGCCGCACGGCCCGGTCTATGCCGCCGATGTCGCGCCGATGGACCGCACCGTCCGCACCCGGCTGATGCCGCAGATCGAGACGCTGATCGAGCAGCTGCTGCGCGAGAAACGCGGCATGAAGCTCGGCGGTGTCGAGGTGTTCAAGAGCGGTGACAAGTTCCTGCCCGGCAAGATCGCCGCGGCGATGGCCTATCGCATCACCACGCTCGAGAAGGGCGATCCGCGGCTCGACCAGCGGCTGCGCGACTTTGCCGATATCGCCGAACTGACGCTCGAGGACACCAACGACAGCTGGGGCATCTACTATTACGTCTCGGCGCTGCACGATCTCAACGAACGCGGACTGCTGACCCGCGCACTTCGTCCCGAAACGCTGGCGAAGCTCAAACAGCGACTCGACTGGCGCCGCTTCGTGCGGCCCGACCTGACGCTGATCGATCTGCCCAACAATTATTACGGCGTCGCCTTCTCGATCGCGCGCCTGCGCCATCTCATGGGATGGGAGGACGCCAGCGGCGGCGATCAGCTGCTTGCCCGCACGCTCGATCATTACCGCAAATATTCGGGCGAGTTCGGCTTTGCCGACGAGACCGAGGGCAAGGGCCGGTTCGATCGCTATTCGGTGCTGCTGATCGGCGAGATCGCGCACCGGCTGATCGAGACCGGCATGACGCCGAGCGACGAGGTCAAGGGCTGGCTGCGCAAGTCGGTCGACCTGCTGCTCCCGCGCTTCAACCTGACGGGCGAGGGGTTCGAATATGGCCGCAGCATCGGCGCCTATGGCGAGTCCGCCTTTGTCGAGGTGCTGACTGCCGCCGCGCTGCTCAAGGTGCTGACGCCGCAGGAGGAGCGCATGGCCTATGCCTTCTCCAGCCGGATCAGCGCGCGCTATACGGACTTCTGGGTCAACCCGGTGACCGGATCGGTCGACCTGTGGGGGCAGGGGCGGCGCACCGACGCCTATCGCGGCATCCATCGCATCTTCGGCGAGAATCTCAGTCTCGCGCGCCAGCATATCTACACCAACGCGATCTGGAACCGGCTTGGCTATGCCGGTCGCGCGCCCGATTCCGGCTACGCGAAGTGGCTGGAGACGCTGCCGCGCTCGACCGTCACCTGGTTCGCGCGGGGCGCGTATGACCGCGCGCTCGTCACGGTGCGCGATCGCGGCCGGCTGATCGGCCTGCCGATGATCAACGGGGCGGAGGGGCAGCATTTGCACAACCCCTATTTCCCGGTGCCCTTCTCTCCCGGGATGCTCGCGGGATCGGCGGATGCGACCTATCCGCACCTGATCCCGCGCATCACGCTGACGGACGGATCGGTGCTGATGCCGCTCGCTTTCTTCAAGGATGTGCGCGTTACCCGCCGTGGTGCGGTGACCGAAGTTAGCTGGCGACAGGACGCGCTCGACCGAATGGGCAAGGACGATGCGCGGTCTGATCGCCGCGCGAGCATCGAGACGCGCTACACGCTCGCCCCCGGCCGGATCACCCGAAGCGACCGGCTCCGTCTCGCACCCGGTGCGCGCGTAGCGAAGGTCGAGCTTGAATTTGCGAGCTTCTCCGGCACGCCGTCGGTGCAGGCGGGGCGGGTCCGGTTCGCCAGCGGCGAGGTGCGCGGGTTCGCCGCCAATGGCTATGGCAGCTGCTCGACAGGGACACCCCAATCCCCTGAGTATCGCGCCCCGACCGGCGCCTTTGCCACGGTGGTTCGCTGTGCCCGGACGGTGGTACCCGCACCCCGCGGCGTCATCGCGCTCGGCTGGAAGTTGTCGTACAACTAGGCGCGCTCCTGATTGACAGGGTTGGTTTAGTTGTCATACACATCTGTGAAATCGCCATTGGCCAGCTTCGGAGGATTCGGATGAAATCATGCTTCGGAGCGCGGCTGTGATCGACCTGGGCTGGACCATCCCTCTCTCGGTTCTGGCCGCCACCGCCGCTGCGGGTGTTCCATCCGCAGCGGCGGCTTTTCCTTCCACGCCGGTCTGTCACGCGAGCGAGGGTTATGCCGCGGCGTTCGGCGGGCGGCGCACCTTCACTTTGCGTCCCGACGAGTTGACCGCGATCAAGGCGTCGCTCGTCAGTGATCCCGTCATTGCCAAAGCCTATCACGCACTGCTTGCCCGCGCCGATCAGGCGCTCGTGCGCAAGCCCGGCTCCGTCGTCGACAAGGGCACCATGCCGCTCTCCGGCGACCGCCACGACTATATGAGCCTCGCGCCCTATTGGTGGCCCGATCCCGCCAATCCGGGCGGTCCCTATGTCCGCCGCGACGGACAGGTGAATCCCGAACGCGAGACCGGCCGGTTCGATCGCGTCGCGCTGGGCCGGATGGCGGATGACGCCGACACGCTCGGTCTCGCTTATTATTACAGCGGCGACCGCAAATACGCCGACAAGGCCGCGGCGCTCATCCGGACGTGGTTCCTCGATCCGGCCACGGCAATGAACCCCAATATGACCTATGCGCAGGCGGTGCCGGGGCGGGAGACAGGCCGCGCCGAGGGCGTGCTCGACACCAGCGGCCTGATCGCGATGATCGACGCGGTCGGGCTGATCGGACCGTCCGGCGCGCTGTCGGCGGACGAGGTCAAGGCGCTGGAAGGCTGGTTCGCGCGCTATGTCGACTGGATGCGCACCAGCCCCAACGGCAAGGCGGAGGCCGCCGCGCGCAACAATCACGGGATCTGGTACGATGCCCAGATCGCGCGTTTCGCGCTGTTCGCGCGCCAAGACGATATCGCGCGGCAGGCCGTCGGCGCCTTTGCCAAAGCGCGGATCGAGCCGCAGGTCGATCCTTCGGGCGCGCTCCCGCACGAGCTGACCCGCACCCGCAGCTTCCACTATTCGATCTACACGCTCGACGCCGCCTATCACGTCGCCGACAGCGCGGCGTGCCTCGGCACCGACCTCTACGGCGCCGAGGTAGCGGGCCGGTCGTTGCGCAAGGCAACCGCCTATGTCGCGGCCTATCGCGGGCGGCAGGCCGAATGGCCGTACAAGGAGATGAAGTGGCCCGCGCAGGGCCTCGACGCCCTGCTCACTCGCGCCGATGCGGCATGGGGACCGGGCGCTTATCCGCGTGCGGCGGGCGGGGACATGGTGCTGCGCTACCGGCGATGATCCTCCGCCGCACCCTGTTCGCCGCACCGCTGCTTGCGCTGCCCGCGATGGCGCGCATGCCCGGCTTCGACCTGCGTGCGATCGAACGACGGCGGGTGATCCCGCAGGCGCAGGCGATGCTCGCCGAACCACCGCGCACCATCGCCGCGATCTCCGCGCCGCGCAGCCCGGCCGGGCGGCACGACTACTATTCGGAAGGCGATTATTGGTGGCCTGATCCGGCCAACCCGGGCGGGCCCTATATTCGCCGCGACGGCCGTTCCAATCCCGACAAGTTCGACGGGCATCGCGATGCGCTGATCCGCTTTGGTCGGGTCGTACCGATGCTCGCCGCCGCCTGGGATCTGACTGGCGAGGCGCGCTATGCCGCCGCCGCGATCCGGCATCTGCGCGCCTGGTTCGTCGATCCGGCGACGCGCATGAACCCCGATCTCCAGCACGCGCAGGCGATCATCGGGGTCAATACCGGCCGCGCGATCGGGGTGATCGACACGCTCCAGGTCGTCGAGGTTGCGCGCGCTGCCAGCCTGTTCGCACGCCGCAAAGCGCCGGGCTATGCTGCGATTGGTAAGGGCGTGGAGGACTGGTTCGCGCGCTATCTCGACTGGCTCACCACCTCGCTCTTCGGGATCGAGGAGCGCGATCAGGCCAACAATCACGGCACCTGCTGGCTGCTACAAGCCGCCGCCTTCGCTAAAGTCGTTGGCCGCGCCGATGTACTGGCCGCCGCGCGCGAGCGGCTCCAGACCGTCATCATCCCCGCGCAGATCGCGCCCGACGGCCGCCAGCCGCTCGAGCTCGCGCGGACCAAGCCCTATGCCTATTGCCTGTTCAACCTCGACGTCCTCGCCGCCTCGGCCTGGCTGTTGTCGGAAGGGAAGGGCGATCTGATCGGCTGGCGCACCCCGGACGGCCGCTCGATCGGGCAGGCCATCGCCTTCTTGGCGCCCTATATCGCCGACAAGTCCAAATGGCCGTTCGCGAAGGACATCGAGTATTTCGATGGCTTCCCGGTGCGCCACCCGGCCTTGCTGTTCGGCGCCCGCGCGCTCGACCGTCCCGATTGGCTGCGCATCTGGAGCGGCTTCAATCCCGATCCGGCGATCGGTGAGGTGATCCGCAACTTCCCCGTCCGCCAGCCGCTGCTGTGGATCGATCAGACGCGCAGATAGCGGAAGTACCAGACCCTATGGTAAATCATTGCTAAGATATTGAACTATATTGATAATTCAGGCGACTCTCGCAATCGCTATCGTGTGGCAAGTGAGCGTTGACGGATCAAGAGCGATGCCGAGCAGGTTCGAAATGATCCTACACTTGCTCTGGCTGCGCCTCCTCCTGACGAGCTGCGGCGCCGAGGAGCAACCCGATCGCATCGGACGTTGCGGCTTACGAAGTGCCCCTTCCCGCCGCTCGTGACAAAGCGCGATTCCTCGGCCTGGCGATCGACAGCAGGTTGCGATGCCGCAAGCCTCGCGGACCTGATCAATGCCTGTAGAAATTTCTTTCTTTAGGTCCGTCGCAAAAAGCAAAAGGCCTTGCGTGATGATGCCGATGAACGGGCTATCATCAATATATCACAACGGGCGTGGAGAAGAGGCCGCAATTCGGCATCCATGATTCGGCTAGCCGCAATCCAGGGGACACCAACGGCAGCGGCGAATGAGTGATGGGCACGACATCATTCCGGAATGGATCGCCAGGGAAATCGTCCCGCAGGAGGCGGTGGTCCGCCGCTGGCTCTCACGCCGATGGCGTCATGCGATCGACGTAGAGGATGTGATTCAGGAAGCCTATTGCCGCATCGCCAGCCTGGCGTCGGTCGATCATATCGATAATCCCGCAGCATATTTCTTTCGCACCGCTTATTCGGTCGCGACAGACGCGATGCGCCGTGCCGGCATAATTAATTTCACTTCGATGACCCAAATCGAATGGTCGACCGTCATGGATAGTGCACCACTGGCGGACCGGGCATTGGAGGCGAGTCAGGAACTCGAGCGCGTGAAGAACCTGCTCGCCGCCCTGCCGGACACTTCCCGTCGGGTTATCGAACTGCGGCGCATCGAAGGGTTGTCGCGGCGGGAGACGGCGGAGCGGTTGGGGGTAAGCGAGAATGAGGTGAAGAACCACCTCGTGCGTGGTCTGCAAAGGGTCATGAAATCGATCGCTGACACGGACATGCGTACAAGTGACGACGAACAGGAGAATGACAAAATAGGCGAAAGGTTAAACTGATTGGCTAGTTCCGGTTCCTCCGACAGCGTCAACGATCGAGCTGCTGAATGGGCGGTGGAGGCGGCGCATGGCGAGATGTCGCCAGCCAGTCGCGCCGCGCTGGAAGCCTGGCTCGCGGCGGACGTCCGCCATCGTGGCGCGTTCGTTCGCGCACGCGCCTGGCTGCGTGCGACCGAAGACGCGGTGATGAAAGCGCACTCAACGCCGGCTTCGCTCGCGCCGTTGTCGGGCAACGACAATGTAAAGCGACCCTGCGAAGCCGCATTTAACCCGCCGCTGGCCGGCCGCATCAGCTGGGCCGGAAGAGTAAGTGCGGGGGTTGCTGCGCTCGCTGCCTGTGTGCTGGCGGCAATCATGGCGGGCATGCCGGCCTTGTCGACTTTCTGGCAGTCCGACCGGGCCGTCACGGAAAAGGTGGTGCACTTCAAGGATGGCTCAACCGCGACCCTTGGCGATGGCGCACAAATCGAGGTTGCACTCTCGGATAGCATTCGTCGGGTCACGCTGCTGAGCGGCAAGGCGACATTCACGGTTGCGAAGGATCGGGCGCGTCCTTTCGTTGTGCGGTCGGGCGATGTCTATGCGGAAGCGACCGGGACGGTCTATGCCGTCAGCCGGGCGGGACCGACCGGTGGAACGGTGAAGGTCGAGGAAGGAAGCGTGCTGGTATGGGCGCGGGATGTGCGCGACCAGGCCGTGCTGCTCCAGGCGGGCGGTTCGGTAACGCTCGATCCCGGGCCCAGGTCGCTGCCGTCATCGACCGCCACACCGCCGGCGCCGCGTCTGCCCCCGCCCGATCTGGCCCAGATATCGCTTGATAATGTTTCGGTTGAAGCTGCGATCGTGCGGTTCAACCGGGTCAACAGCACCAAGATCGTCCTGGCTGACCCAGAGCTCGGCAACATCAGGATAATTGGTTTGTACCGAGCAAATGATCCTGAGCGGTTCGCGCAAGCTGTCGCGGCAATATCGAACGCTCGTGTCGAGCATAGTCGTGGAACTATCGTAATAAAAACGCAATGAAAATGTCTCTGAAAATTAATTTATTCTGATCTGATCCAAGGCCGGATTTCCCCCGTCAATAGAGTTTGAGGGCATCAAACAGGGGAACATCCTAAATGCGTGGTTTCTTAATGCGGCCGGCCGCTTCGACGATTGCGGTGGCCGTGGCGATTTCTGTTCCCACGCTGGCAAAGGCGCAATCCCGCAGTTTCAATGTCCCAGCGCAATCCGCCTCGCAGGGGGTTCGCGAATTCGCGCGTCAGGCGGGCATTCAGATTACGCTTGCCGGGGGCGACGGCGAGGGGCGCAGAACCAATACCGTACGGGGGACGCTCGAGGTCCGCGACGCGCTCGACAAGTTGTTGCGGGGTACCGGGCTGATCATTCGCTCTTTCGATGGTGAGGCTGCGGTGATCGTGGCCGCCGCCGGGCGGATGTCTGCGGAAAGCGGCGAGTTCGGCGGTGAGGTCGTCGTCACCGCGCAAAAGATCACCGAGCGACTGATCGATGTGCCGATCTCGGTCTCGGCCTTCACGGCGCAGGATCTGTCTGACCAGAAGATCGAAGGCGGACCGGAGTTGCTGCGCGGCATTCCGAACGTCTCCTTCTCGAAGGACAATTTCTCCGGCTATAATTTCACGATACGTGGCATCGGTACCAAGGCGATCTCGACCACGGCCGACCCGGCCGTCGCGATCAGCTTCAACTACACGCCGCTGATACGCAATCGCCTGTTCGAACAGGAGTATTTCGACGTCGAGCGAGTCGAGGTGCTGCGCGGACCGCAAGGCACTCTCTACGGCCGAAACGCGACTGCGGGTGTCGTCAACATGCTTCCCGCCAAGCCCAGGCTCGGCAGATGGGCTGGTGAAATCCAGGGCGAGGTCGGCAGTTACGAAACGACACGCCTGCGCGGGTTCGTCAACGTTCCGATTGGCGATACGCTTGCGCTCCGCGCGGCTGGTGCCTGGACCAAGCGCGACGGCTTTGACTTCAATACGGCGAGCCAGAAGAGTGTGAATGGCCGGGATCTCTATTCGATCCGGCTGTCTGCCTTGTGGGAGCCGGATCCCCGGATGCGGTTCAGCTTCTTCTGGGAGCATTTCAACGAGGACGACGACCGCTCACGCACCGGCAAGCAATTGTGCACGCGCGGCGAGACACCGGCGACGATCGATTACGCCGACCAGAATGGTGTGGCGCGATCGTCTCGCGTGTTCACTGCCTGGACAATCAGTACGGTCACGCCGGGGTGCCAGAACAAGACTCTGTTCTCCGACAATGCCTATGGCGTGCCCAACGGGCTCGGCTTTCCGATTGTGACGCCGCTCATCCTGGCGCTTCCCGGAACGGGCGGCGGGCCATTTGGCAGCTACTGGACCAATGTTTCTCTCGACCCATTTGGCACGGCCGATGGGCGGCAATCCCGCAATCTGCGGGAGATCGCCACCTTCTACGACCCTGTCTATCGCGCACGAAACGACCTGTTCCAGTTCAATGCCGAATTAGACATTTCCGATGATCTGCATTTCACATCGCAGACCTTGTACACGAAGGACCGCTACTCTGCGTCGCAGGACTTCTTCCGCTTCAAGGCGATACCCTATTTCACCCCTCCTGAAGCATATCGTGGCCTGCGTGCACCCTGGAACTTGTATCTGGGTTCCCAGAACGGCCTCGGCACGTTCAAGGATCCACAGCTCGGTGAGTTGACATCCCCCGTTGCGGTGGACCTTTCTCAGGCGAGCAGCGAGCAATGGTCGCAAGAGGTTCGCCTCAACTCCTCGTTCGATGGCCCGATCAATTTCAATGTAGGCGCCAATTCCCTGTCGTATTCGACCAGGGAGAACTACTATGTGTTCAGCAATCTGTTCACCGCAGCTGCAGTTGTTGAACAGTCGTCCGGTTTCTATTGCAATCGCAGTACCGGAGAGGGATGCGTCTACATCGATCCAAATCCGCTGAGCAGCATCAACGGAGATGGGCACAATTATTACCGAAACATCCAGGATCTGAAGACGACATCCTGGGCGGTGTTTGGCGAGGCGTACTGGAAGCCGCTCGAGGACTTCAAGGTCACGGCGGGCCTGCGTTACACCAATGATCGCAAGCGGATTACGCTCTATCCGACACAGTTGCTGGCCTCGACGGGGGGTATCAGTGGCGGGACGGTGGATCGCGGCTATCCCGCCCAATCCACCGAAGTCGCGAGCTGGCGCCGCATTACCGGCCGGTTGGCGGTTGATTGGAAACCGAACCTGTCATTCACGAACGAAACACTGCTCTATGCCTCCTATTCGCGTGGCTACAAGGGTGGCGGAGACAATCCGATCGGACGAAGAGGCGTTCCGTGCCCCGCGAATAACTCCACTCCGATCAGCTATATATGCGCGGAATATACCCAGCTTCCGACCAATTTTGAGCCGGAGGAAGTGAATGCTTTTGAAATAGGGACGAAGAACAAGCTGGCTGGTGGAAAGTTGTTGTTGAATATCTCGGCATTCTACAATGACTACAAAAACTATCAGATTTCTCAGCTGATTGATCGAATGATCAGAACCGAGAATTTTGACGCACGCAGCTACGGTATCGAACTGGAAGCGGCATGGGTTCCTTCACGGAATTTCAAGGTCGGTGCGACGCTGGGCTATCTGCGGACGCGGCTTGGGAAGGGGCAGGGTTCGATCGACGTTATGGATCGGACGCAAGGTCATGATGACTGGATCACCATTCATCCGTGGGCGGATAGTCCAAATTCCTGCATCGCTCCGAAGCAATTGATTGGGGAATATATAAGGCTGGCGGATAGAACCAATATCGGTACTTCGGCCATCAAGAAATTCTGCGAGACGTCGAGCTTTTTTTCCGGGGGAAGGCCTGTGCCAGGCACGGGGTTTTCGCGGCCTCAGTTCCCATTTACATATAATCCTCTGGCGCCGTACGATCCGAATCGTCCTGCCGACTTCTTCAGTGCTAACCCGTCCAACTATGGCGCGCCCAATCAGGGGCGAGGTTTCACTGCCGATGTGTCCGGCAACGAATTGCCCAACGCCCCGCGCCTGACCTTCAATATCGGAGCGCAGTACACCTTCTTCATGGATGATTGGGAGCTTAGCGTGCGCGGCGATTACTATCGTCAGTCGAACAGCTACGCCCGCATCTACAACACAGAATATGATCGTCTGCGAGCATGGGGCAACGCCAACGCGGCGATTACGCTGAGCCGTCCGGAATCGAACCTGACGTATCAGCTCTACGTCAAGAATCTCTTCAACAGTACGCCGATCACCGATGCCTTCACGGGGCCGGATGAGCTCGGAAACTTCACAAACGTCTTCACGCTGGACCCTCGCATCATCGGGTTCAATGTCCGGATCGGCTTCTAGAATTAAAGAAAATCAGGGAGGCGTCTTGGGTAATAGCCCGGACGACTAGAACAGAAACGTCACCTTGTTGGATCTGTTGTTACTATTCTTAGCAGTCAGGAGATTATCATGAAGAATATCGCAAAGATCTGCATCAGTGCGCTTGCTCTTGTCAGCATGGGTTCTGTCGCCACTGCCCAGACGCTTTCGCCCGCCAACACTTCGGTGACGGCTTCGGGTCAGCTCACGCAGAGCCTGAACGGCAACCTGTTCACCACGGTGTGCAATGTCCAGCTGGTCGGTACCACCGATTCCACGGGCATCACCTTCACCAGCATGACCGGAACGGCTGTCAGCGGCCCGCTGGCGTGCGATGATGGCCTGGTGTTCCCGCTGCGCGTCGAAGCAACGTCGTCGACCAGCGTCACGATCAAGAACATGGAAGTCTCGACGCGCCTCGGCGATTGCGGCCCGCAGGATGTTGTCGGTGCGTGGAGCAACGCGACCTCGACGGCTGGCCCGCTCGCGGCGTCGCTGTCGGGCTGGTTCGGCACCTGCCACGCGTCGGGCAGCCTGACGGTCTCGCCGGCGATCACGATCAACTAATCCCCCCAAACTGGGCGATGCGGCGAAAAGGGGCGCCGCATCGCTTCCTTTTTTGTCGTTCAGATCAGGATGTCGGCGATGAATATGGGTTCTCGTTTCCTGCTGCTCGCCGTCGCCATGCTGGCGGCTGCCCCGCTCTATGCCATGCCTGACAAGGACAAGCCGGCGTTTAGTTTGAAGACGCCGATCGAGAGGATTGCGGCCGATCCCGAGGCACGTGCGGTGCTTGAGCGGGAGCTGCCGGGCTTCACGGCGCATCCTCAGTACGAGCAATTCAAGGCGATGAGCCTGGATGCGTTGATGGCGATGTTCCCCAATGCGGTGCCGTTGGAGCGGGCCAAGGCCGTCGACGCGGCACTGCGTGCGATCCCGGCGCCGGGCAAGGCACCTCAGGACGCCGCTCGAACGGAGGCCGTGCCCGCCGATCCGCGATGATCCCTATCGCTTGCCCTCTCTGTCTCATCGCCGGAAATCGACATGACAATTCTGATCAATCGCAGAGGTCTCATTCTGACCGGGAGCTTCGGCATCGGTGCATTGGCGATGGGCGGTACGCTGCACGCCGAAGCGTTGCTGACGGCGCGCGGCTTCACGCATAATGTCGCGAGCGGCGAGCCGGGGCCGGACTCGATCCTGCTCTGGACGCGCTACGTCCCGCCCAATGGCGACGACGCGAAACTGACGGTTGAGCTGTCGCCCACGCCGGACTTCGCGCGAAAGACGGGCGGCAGCGCGATGGCGCACCGCGCGGATGACTATACTGCGCGCGTCATCGTGGGTGGCCTGGAGCCGGGCCGCACCTATTATTATCGCTTCATCGCGCCTGACGGCACGGTTTCACCGACCGGCCGGACCAGAACCTTGCCGGTCGGGCCGGTCGAGCGGTTCGGCCTTGGCGTGTTTTCCTGCGCCAACCTGCCCAACGGCTGGTTCAATGCCTATGCCCATGCGGCGGCACGCGACGATATCGACCTGATGGTCCATGTCGGCGACTATATCTATGAGTATCAGCGCGGCTATTTCCCCGGCGCGGACAAGGCGGTCGCCGGCCGCCTGATCGAACCTGTCGGCGAAGCGATCCGGCTGGCCGACTATCGCCTGCGCTATGCCAGCTATCGCACCGATCCCGACCTGCAGCGCCTGCACCAGCTGTTCCCGATGATCGTCCAGCATGACGATCACGAAACGGCGAATGATACCTGGCAGCATGGGGCGGAAAATCATCAGTCCGGCGAAGGCGATTTTGAGGAGCGCAAGCGCGCCTCGATGAAGGCCTGGAAGGAGTGGCTGCCGGTGTCCGGCGCGCCCTGGTCGAGCTTCGAGCTGGGCGACCTCGCGACGCTCTTCCGTCCGGAGACGCGCCTGACCGCGCGCAGCGAGCGGCTCGATCCGCAAGCGGCGGTCGGGGTTGACGGCGATCCGGTGGCGAAGCTCAAGGCGCTGCGCGACGGACCGCTCGCCGATCCGAAACGAACCCTGCTGGGCACCGAGCAGGAGCACTGGCTGTACGACGGTTTTGCGCGGTCGAGACAGCGCGGCGCGAAATGGCAGATCGTCGCGCAGCAGGTCGTCATGGGGGAGATGAAGATTCCGGAGCTTCCGGCGAGCTTTGCTGAAAACCTCAAGCTCCCGCCCGAGCAGGCCTCGTACTTCAGGGGGATTTCCGCCGCTGGCAAGGTCGGGATCTCCCCCGATCTCGACAGCTGGGCCGGCTTTCCTGCGGCGCGCAAACGTCTGCTCGATGCCGCGCAGGCAACCGACGCCGATCTGGTCGTGCTTTCGGGCGACAGCCACAATGGCTGGGCGTTCGACCTTGCATCGCAAGGCAAGCCGGCTGGGGTCGAGTTCGGTGGCCACAGCGTCTCGTCGCCCGGACTTGAGGCTTATCTCTCACTGCCGCCGCAGGCGATCGCGCAATTCGTCATGAGTGCCAGCCCGGAGCTGAAATGGGCCGATATCGGGCATCGCGGCTACATGGCGATCCAGATCACACCCGAGAAGGTGACGGGCGAATGGGTGTTCATGGACACGATCGCCACACGCTCGCTCGCCACTCGGACCGGCAAGACGATGACGGTGGAACGGGGGCGTCGGACCTTCGCCCAGGCCTGATCTGCATACGAGGAGCTGACCCTATGGATCCGATCGATATCCTGCCCGAATATGCACGCCGCAACTTTCTGAAACAGGCCGGCGTAGCGGGTCTCGGCGCGCTGATACCCGCCGCCGCCTTTGCCGGCCCGGTGACGCCCGGTGCCGCAAGCGTTTCCGCAAAGATGGACGCGACCGCGCTCGCCGAGGCCATCCGGGCGCGTAAGATCAGTCCGCTCGAGGCGCTCGACGCTGCGATCGCGCGAGCCCGGAGCGTGCTGCCCGACATCAACTGCTTCAGCGAGCCGCTCTACGAGCGCGCCCGCAAGCGCGCGCGCGCCACCACGGATTTCTCCGCGCCCTTTGCCGGCGTGCCGTTCCTGATCAAAGACGAGGAGGATATCGCGGGGACGCGCCGTCATTTCGGCTCGCGCCTCGACAAGGTCGCGCCCGTATCAACGCAGGACGGCCCGATGGTGGCCGCGATTGCACGCGCAGGGTTCAATGTCTTCGCGCGCACGACGATGAGTGAGTTCGGCGCGCTGCCCACCACCGAGACTCTGGGCTACGGTATCACGCGCAATCCCTGGGCGCTGGACCGCACGCCCGGCGGATCGTCAGGAGGATCGGCGGCAGCCGTCGCGGCCGGGATCGTGCCGATGGCCCATGCGGCCGACGGGGCCGGATCGATCCGCATTCCCGCCAGCAATTGTGGTCTGGTCGGCCTCAAGCCCTCGCGGGGACGCGTCCCCGACGCGCCGGGCCACCTCGCCCAGCTCGACCTCGTCGAACCGCTTTGCGTTTCGCGAACGGTGCGCGACACCGCCAATTTCCTGGCTGCGGTTGAGAGCGGGTGGAAAGCACCCTATCCACCCGTCGGTCGTGTGGAAGGCCCGTCGACCCGGCGGTTGCGCGTCGGTTTCCTGCTCACCGGGTTGAGCGGGGCGCTCCCCGATCAGGCAGTGATCCGCGCTGTGGACGCGACCTCTGGCTTGCTGACCTCGCTCGGTCACAAGGTCAGCGAGGCCTATTGGCCGTTCGACAGCAAGGCCTTCCTCGCGGATTTCACGCAAATCTACATGCTCGAGGGCGCCCAGCTCAAACAGCATCTGCTGTCGGCAACGGGCCTTGATGCACGCCAGCTCGCCGAACTGATCGAGCCGGCGTCCGCGGCGATCGGAGCGATGGGCGACCTGATCCCTCCGGCCGGTGCCGTGCAGGCGCTCGGGCGCGTCAACGGGTACGCCAGCGCCTATTTCGGCGCGTTCGACAAGGTCGATGTGCTGATGTCGGCGGTCCTTCTCAAGCCGCCGGTGAAGATCGGCAATATCAATGGCTCACTGCCGCTTGGGACGCTTGCCGAGCGCCTGAACGCCTATGCCGACTTCACCATGCCGCAAAATGCGTTCGGCGGACCGGCGATCAGCTTGCCGATGCACTGGACACCAGAGGGGCTGCCGATCGGCGTGCAGTTCGCGGGCCGTCTGGGCGACGAGCGGACCCTGCTGGAACTCGCCTTCGAACTGGAACAGGCATCACCCTGGGCGAAGCGGCATCCACCGGTCTGGGCGCCGGCGCGGTAGCTGGAGCGCTTCTCGCCTTGATCGGGCGCTCGCCCGGCGCGCCGGTTCTGACTGTCGAACATGATGAGGATGACACGCGCAATGTGGTTCATCTGCGTGCTCGCGACTCTTGCGGACGGCGGTCAGTCCGCCGGAACCGCTTCGACATCTGGCAGCGAAAATCAGGCGCAAAGCCGCGATGCGCCGCAGGATGATGTCGTGGTGACGGGCCGCTACGGGGCGGTCGAGACACCGCCGGAAACCGAGTTGGGTGCGGATGAGATCGACGCGCTGGACGCCTATGATATCGGCGAGGCGATCCGTCGCGTGGCCGAAACCCAAGCCCTGGGTGAGGCCCCGGTCATCATCGTCAACGGCAGGCGTATGGCCGATCCCGGCGTCTTGCTCGGCTTTCCGCCCGACGCCCTGACGCGTATCGAAGTGCTGCCGCGCGACGCCGGTGCACGGTACGGTGGCGACCCGTCACGCCGGGTATTGAACATCGTATTGCAGCGGCGATTCCGCAGCCGGGATGGTCAACTCGACGCGGAGGTCCCCACCGCGGGTGGTACGTCGAGTCTCGCCGCAGATCTCCGCCAAGGCGTCATCGCCGGTAACAGCACCACCCAGTTCGGCCTGCGTGCGACACGGGACTCTGCCCTGCTTGGGGCCGAACGCTCGCACTATATCGAAGATCATCCCGGTCAGGAGGCGATCAGCCTGCGACCGTCAACCGAGATGGTGAGCGCAAATCTGGCAGCGACCCGTGCCTTGGGGGAATGGTCGGGGACCATGAACCTTCAGGCTCAGACGCGGGGCACACGCTCGGTTTCCCTGAATGGTGGGATACCGATCGAAACGCGCCAGACTTTGCATAGTCTGTCGGTGATCGGCGGCCTGAGCGGGCAGCTGGCGGGATGGTCCCTGCAGGCTTCCATGACAGGACAGCTCTCCGCGTCGAGCCAGTCTGGCCTGGCAGACACGGAATCGCGGCAACGGTCGCTGGCCGCGACCGTGTCAGCCAATCGCACGATGTTCAACCTGCCCGCGGGGCCCGTCGCGGTCCGCCTCGCTGGGCAGGCGTCGTATTCGCGCATGACCGCCACGGTCGCGAAGACGGGGCGGGAGTTCTCCGCGCATGACGTCGGCTTGAACGGCACCCTGTCCGTCCCGCTCTGGCGGTCGCCCTCACCTGGAGAGGGATCGGTCGCCGCGCGTATCCTTGGGGGCATGTCCGCGACTCTTGGCGCCAATCTGCGTCAGGCCAGCACCGGGCAGGGCAGGGGCCTGAACGCGGGCCTGAACTGGTCGCCTCTTCGGAAGCTGAATCTCGCCGGCATTTGGTCGACCTCTACTGAAAGCGTGTCGGACGTGCAGCGGTTCGCACCCGAATATTACGGAACGCCGATCACGGTGTTCGACTTCGCCACTGGCGAAGCGGCCAGGGTGCTGCCGATCCTCGGCGGAACCCCCAGCCTCCGGCCGCCGCGGTTCGACCGGCTGTCGCTCTCGGCTCAGCTGGGGCCCTTTGCTCCGTGGAACCTGGCAGCGAGCGTCAGCCTGCAACAATCGAACATCCTGGACAGCATCGGGCCGCTTCCGGCCGTCACGCCGGAATTGGAAGCTGCATTTCCGGAACGTTTCCAACGCGATGCTGAGGGGCGGCTGGCCATCATCGACCAGCGGCCGATCAACTTCGATTCAACCCGGACGAAGACCCTTACCTCCAATCTTGGCGCGACCTTTCCGCTGGGCGGCGCGATGGCAGGCAAGCGGCGCGGTGTGCTGCGCGTGAGTTTCAACCATAGCTTGCAGCTGCAAAGTGTTACCCGGATTCACGCTGGTCTGCCGGAGATGGATCGCCTGTCCGGCGACGGCGGTGGCCAGCCGCGTCAACAATTCGATGCGCAGATAGACGCGCGCCGCGGCCCTTGGGGTCTAAACATGGCTATGCGCTGGCGGGACGGCCATCGCATTCGACGTGAAAGCGGCCGGGACGGCCCCGGCGATCTTCGCGCCGCCGCGCTCGGCACAGTGGACCTGCGTCTCAGCTACACGCTGCAGCGGGTTATTCCGGCGAACAAGGACGGCGGCGCCCTGCGGCGTGGTGCGGGTGTGCAATTCGGGCTGGAAGTCGCCAATCTGTTTGACCGGCGGCCGGGCGCCGTTCTGGGAAATGGTAAGAGAGCCCCGGGCTATGGTCGTGACGATCAGGATTCGATGGGAAGAAGCTTGCGTTTAACCATCAGGGGCCGGTTCTAGCGCGAACTTGTTCCGGAACTGGGCGGAAGACAGCCGATATCGTCGGCAATTGGATCTGCATCCGATGATCGGCGGCTTTGATCGTCGCAACGCCGCGACACCCTCTGGACCGGGCCGAAAGTTGAACTGGGGGTAATCGGCTTTTGCCACTGCCACCGTTAGGCGATGTCTGCCTTCCGGTGGACGAAAGCCGTAAGCGGATAGACCGCTCGCGGACCATCCTGGTCGTTCAGCTCGTTCGTCGATGATCCCGAAAGCCGCCGCTCATCGGGTAACTGGAACTCTAGTCGGGTTGCTCACAGCACGCGGCGATTGAGCGATGTGTTGGTCATGACACCGGCTGAGCAGTTTGAGGCACGCTCGGCTGCGCCGGCTCGGTCAATGGCACCCGCGATCGGCGAATGGCGGTGCATCTCGGCGAACTGCAGCCTAGAGGCAGCGCATGTGGCGAATCCTGGTCCTCCTCCCCCTGGTGATATTCATGTCGCCGGCGCACGCCGCGGACGCCGCATGGCAAGCCTGTCATGGTGTAATCGATCGGACCGGCCCGGTGCTCAGCGACTGTCGTCCGATTGGGGATTTCATCGATCCTCAAGGGCAGGAAATCTGGATCCGGACCATCGTCCACGCCCCGACGGACACCCATCCGCGTGCCCTCCATGTGGCAGGGGTCGCCTCATCGGAAGCCTGGCTCAATGGAAAACACCTTGGCGCGAACGGTCGTCCGGGCGCTACGGCACAGGAAGAGATCCCCGGGCGCTATCAGGCGATCTTTCCAATCAGCGAGGTTAGCTGGCGGGCTGGCGGAAACGTGCTCGTGCTGCGCCTGTCGTCTTTCCACGGCGGCCTGCGCTTCGCGCGACCGATGAGCGCCGTTGCCGTCTTGCCCTATCCATATCCGTCGCGCATCGTACCTCTGGCCGTCACCTTCCTGGCAGCCGGCACATTGCTGGCTGCGGCATTCGGTTTCGGGGTGATCCATGCCATGCGCCGCACCGGGACCAGCCTGATCCTGGCTGCGATGGCGGGCGTTGCGACGCTGCAGGCCATTGTCGAGAGCCTGCGGACGCTGTTTGACTATTCCTATCCTCTGCACGCCTGGCGGATGAGCGCCATCTGGGCCCTGGCCGCAGCCTTCGCGATCCTGCTGGTGCGCTACGTCTCCATTCGTTTCCTGCCTGGAACGCGCAGCATCGTCATCACCGGCGTCTCCGTCGGTCTGGTGGGTGCTACTGCTTTGCTGCCGGGCTTCGAAATGAAGACGATATGGGCACTCATCCTGGGGGTTGCGCTTGCCGCCCTGCCGGCTGCGGCAGGGGTATCGCGCCGGCTTCCCGGCGCGCGGCCGACCCTTGCCTATCTCCTGTTGTTCCTCGCGCTGGCTCTTGGCCTTCCCGAATGGTTCACCGATCTCTCCTACTTCCTGCTCGCTGCGGGACTGGTGTTGCCGTTGCTGATGGTCGAGGTCGTGCGCCTCGGTCGCGACAATCGCGGCCGCGAAGCCGCCCTGACGCATGCGGCCAGCCAGCCGGACCGCCTGACGGTGGCTTCAGCGCGTGGTGTCGAACTGGTTCCGATTGCGGAGATTCTGGCCGTGGTGGGCGCTGACGACTATGTTGAACTACGACTGGTTGGCGGCCGCAGCCTGTTGCACGCGGCGCGCCTCGACGGGCTTGCGAGCCAGCTACCGGCAAGCTTCCTGCGCATCCATCGATCCGTGATCGCAAACCTGTCCCACGTACAACGGCTGGAACGTGACGGAGGCCGCTGGCGGCTGCATTTGAGTGACGGGGTGCCGCTACCGGTCAGCCGCTCCCGTCTGCCTGCCCTGCGTGAGGCTTTGGACGTCTGCCCCGTCGCGGCGGCGGCCTAAGCTCGGGCCGATCCGCTCAGGTTTCATGGTGACCGTTCACCGAAGCTGAGGGGCATTCACCGATCCGCTGTTGGGCAGCCGTTCGATCTGCGCTTGAGCGATTGCAAGTCATTCGGAGAGTCTAATGCGTTCAATGCGTCTCGTTGCCGTCGCCGTCCTGTCCTGCATTTCCGGCAATGTGGCGGGGGCCACTCCCTTTGAGAACGGGGATCTTCTACGCACCGCAGGTCAGCAAGGTCGGTCCAAAGTCGATCTCGACGCAACCTTTGCATCGATCGCACCGACGACTCCCGGTTGCGCGGTAGGCGTGTCGATCGCCGGAACCGCGCCGGTGATACGCGGCTACGGACTGGCCGATCTCGAACACCCCGTACCGATCACGGGCGACACGGTTTTCGAAACCGGTTCGCTGGCCAAGCAGTTCACCGCCGCTGCGATCCTGCTGCTGGTTCAGGACGGCAAACTGGCGCTGGACGACGATATCAGGCGGTATTTGCCGGAGATGCCGGACTATGGCGCGCCGATCACGATCCGCCACCTGCTGACCCACAGCAGCGGGCTGCGCGAGCAGTGGAGCCTGCTCGCCCTGACCGGCAACGGTCCGGGCGCCCAGGTCCATAGTTTGAGCATGATCCTCGACCTGGCTTCACGTCAGAAGGGGCTGAATTTCACGCCCGGCGCAGAGTTTCTCTATACCAATACAAACTACGCGCTCGCGGCGATCATCATCGAACGCGCGAGCGGCACGAGCCTGCAGCGCTTCACCGAGAAGCGCCTGTTCCAGCCGCTGGGCATGAACCACAGCCGATGGCGGGAGGATTTCCGTACGGTCGTGCCCGGACGTGCCATGGCCTATGCTTCGGGCAGCGGAGGCTTCATCGCCAACATGCCCTTCACCAACGTCTATGGAAATGGCGGGCTCCTCACCACGATCGCGGACCTGCTGCGCTGGAATGCCTTCCTCGACCAACCTTCCGATCTGCCCGGCGGCGAGGCGCTGGTGGCGACCCTGCAGACACCGGGCAAATTGCGGAACGGCACACCGGTCCAATACGGCCTAGGCCTCGAGATGACCCACGCGCACGGATTGCGCCTGATCGGCCATAGCGGCTCCACCGCCGGCTATAAGGCGTGGACGGGCCGCTATCCCGAGAAGCGCATCTCGGTCGTGCTCCTGTGCAACAATGGCGATGTCGATCCCGTGAAGCTTGGCGAGGGCATTGCCGAGCAGGCGCTCCGCGCTGCCGGTTATATCGAGAGAAAACCCATGGCTTCGGCGTCGTCGCCCACGACTTCGCCGATCCACCCCGCCGGCCTGGACACCGCTCAATACCAGGGGTTGTTCCGCGATCCCGTGACTGGCGAGCTCACGGCAACAACCGTCGTCGATGGACAGCTCATGCTCCAGCGAGGGGCGCCGCAGCGGCTGTCTCCTGTAGGTAAAGACCGATTCCGGCGCGCGGACGGAGGCATGGCGCAGTTTGTCCGGGAGGAGGGGAAGGCCGTCGAACTAACCCTGGGTACCGACAGAGACAGCCGACGCTTCGTGGCGGTTGCCCCTGCCAAAGCCGATTCCGGCGCGCTCGATGCCTATGTCGGTACCTATTACAGTGCTGAGCTGGACAGGCGCATTTCGGTGGCCCGGAAGGGCGACGGTCTCGTTATGCGTCAACCCTTTGCAGTTGAATGGCCCCTGACGCCGCGTTTCGCCGATGGCTTCACGGCGCGCCTGCGCGGCACGAGCAGCTTCGTCTTCTCGCGCGCGCCCGATGGCAAAATCGACGGATTCTCGGCGTGGCTGAACGGGGCTCGCAACATAGGGTTCGTGCGGGAGCGCTGATGGAACGGCGGCCACCGAAATCATAGCATGTTAGAGTGGGAGCGGCGGCAAAATCGCGCTCTGGCGTATCAACGGCGGCGATAGGTCATATACCAGACCTCATGCCCCTGCCGCCGCGCCTTGCGCTCGTAGCGGGTCTCGGGCCAGTCGTCAGGACGCGTCAGGAAATCCTTCGCCTCCTTCGCCTGCCAGATGAAGTCGCGGCGCTGGTTCATCACCATCATCGCCCAGCGGCAATAGGTCGGGTCGTCGGTCCCCAGCCGAAATTCGCAACCCGGCTTGAGCTTCGCCGCGATCAGGTCGAGCGGTCCGTGATTGACCATCCGCCGCTTGGCGTGGCGCGCCTTCCGCCAGGGATCGGGGTGGAGCAGATAGACCCGCTCCAGGCTCGCGTCGGGAAGCCGCTCGATCACCTCGAGCGCGTCGCCCATGTGCAGTCGCACATTGGCCAGCTCGCCATCGCGGATATGTCCCAGCGCGCCGACCACACCGTTGAGGAACGGCTCGCAGCCGATGAAGCCGTGATCGGGCCGCATCGCCGCCTGTCCGGCCAGATGCTCGCCCGCGCCGAAGCCGATCTCGAGCTCCAGCGGGCGTGCGTCGCCGAACAGCGACGTCGCGTCGATCGCCCCGGTCTCGGGCACCGAGACCTGCGGCAGCATCTCCTCGACCAGCGACGCCTGTCCGATGCGCAGCTTGTGGCCCTTCGCCCGGCCATAGAGGCGGCGGATCTTCGCGGGATCGTTCATGGCGTGCGGCCCTAGCCGCGCGCGCGCCGAAAGGGAACCGCGGTTACTTGAAGGTCGCCGAATCCAGCGTGAGCGTGCTCTTTCCCCAGGTCGCGACCCGCGAAGTGACCTGCCCTTCGAGGATCTTGCTCAGCTCGCCGGGTTCGGGCAGCCGGTCGCGGCCGAGATAGTTGATCGTCTCGCCCGGCAATACGATGCTCACCGCCCAGCTTCCCTTGCCGGCCCCGAGCAGGCCGCTAAGGCTCGGCCGCGTCCATACCGCCCGTCCGGAATCGGTGAACGCGAGCAGATAGCTGTTCTCGCTCTCCACCGGGCGATAGACTAAAGCCGGGGCCTTGACAGCGCGATCGCGGCACCATGAAACCGGCATTGAGTCCCCGGTTTCTTCCTTGTCCTTCTTGTCGCGCACGCTCGCTGCCATCAACGCGTCGATCAGGGCGGACGCGCCATCGGCCTTGACCGGCTTCGAGGCGCCGTTGAGCTTGAGCGGTTTGGTGCAATCGGCGATCGCGGCGGCGGCGGGGGCTTGCTCGATCTTGCCGGGCCAGCCGATCGCCGCGACCACCTCGTCCAGCCTCCGGGTCAGCGATGCGACCTCGAGGGTTGCCGAGGAATAGCGGATCTTCACCAGCCATTCGCCGACCGGGACGATCGCCAGCGCCGTGCTGCGATAGGGCGCATCCGACAGCGTCCATGCCGCCTTAAGACCCGAGGCGGCGGCCTGGCCGGGCGGGGTGAAGGTCAGCGGCATCTCGAACCGCGTCTTGCGACCGAACGCCGTCCGCTGCTCGATCGAATTGCTCGACACGTCGAACCACAGCGATGGGACGCCCGACGTCACCCGGTAGATATAGACCGACACCTCGTCGTTCGTGTCCGCGGGAAAATAGCGGAAAGCAACGTCAAGCTGCGGTTTCACATATTCCTGGCCTTCGTTGCGGGGGAAACCCAGCAAGGTCGCAGGCAAGGTAATCCCGCTATTGCCGTGCTTGAACGGCTTGCCCGCCTCGGTCTCAAGCGGTGCCGGTTTCGTCTGGGCGAGCGCGGGTATGGCGCCGGCAATCAGGATTGCGGCGATCACGCGAAAAGCCATGTCAGTCTCCCCCATTTCCGCACGAAAATGCTTGTGCCCGCGCGGTGGCGCAAGTGGCTTTGGCGGCCTAGCTCAGCCGCTCGAACGCGATTTGCCGTGCGCGCGGATCGGCGCGGGTCGATGCCGCTGGACTGACGCCCGGCGACGCGATCGAGGTG
>Ga0247823_10000696_pt1 | contig 28381 bp, 20 predicted proteins | sample 13C_PalmiticAcid_2_FD_192426 | JGI IMG/M metagenome (GOLD analysis project Ga0247823, IMG submission 192426) | Soil microbial communities from agricultural site in Penn Yan, New York, United States - 13C_PalmiticAcid_Day30 | ecosystem: Environmental > Terrestrial > Soil > Agricultural land...
CCTGGTCCCACTGGGCCATCAGGCGCTGGAACTGCTCGACCATGCGCGCGGCACGGTCCTGAACGCCCATGGTGAAGCGCCAGACCGCGATACGCCCGTTGGTATCCAGCAATTCCAGGCTGCCGACGCCGGCGTGGTCGCTCAGCCGCAACTCCATACCCGGGTTCAGTATCCACTCCTGGTCTTCAAGCGTGAACTTTTGACGCGTTAACAACAGGGTGTGCGTACGGAAATGTAAATCGCTGTCCAAGTCCAGCGCCAACGCGGCGACAGCGCTATCATCGCCCCCCAGCTGGGTTGATGCGGGCCGCAAGGCGTCCCGTGCAGGGTCGGCTCCTGGGGCTGAGGATTCAGCTGGAAAGTGTGAAAGCATGGTGAAGATGACAGCGTGGCGTCGACCGCGAGAAATGGCATGCTCCCACGGGGGAGCCTTGCATTTTCACCGATGTCGGGCCCTTGATCGTTGATGGCATCGAAGTTCTTCTGAACCCCTGACCGGTCCTATACCAGGTCGCCTGTATCACGCGTCCCGCCGGAGACATGAGCTCGAAACACGACATCACGCTGCTGCGCATCAACTACCTGCGCGGCCCCAACATCTGGACCTACCGTCCGGTCCTCGAAGTCTGGCTGGATCTGGGCGATCTGGAGGACTTCCCTTCCAACAAGCTGCCCGGCCTCACCGAACGCCTGATCGAGTGGCTGCCCGCCCTCGAAGAGCACCATTGCGGCGTGGGTGAACGCGGCGGCTTCATTGAACGCCTGCGCGAAGGCACCTGGGCCGGCCACATCCTTGAGCACATCGTGATTGAGCTGCTCAACCTCGCGGGCATGCCCACCGGCTTCGGCCAGACGCGCGAGACCAGCCAGCGCGGGGTCTACCGCATGGTGTTTCGGGCCCGCGACGAGGCCGTGGCCCGCGCAGCGCTCACCGAAGCCCATGCGCTGCTGCTCGCCGCCATCCGCCAGCGCGAAGGCGCGGCCAGCTTCGACGTGCCAGCCGCCGTGGCGCGCCTGGTCGAACAGATCGACCGCAGCTACCTGGGCCCGAGCACCGCTTCCATCGTCGCTGCTGCGACGGACCGGGGTATCCCCCATCTGCGCCTGAACGAAGGCAACCTGGTCCAGCTGGGCCAGGGCCGGCGCCAGCGCCGCATCTGGACCGCCGAGACCGACCGCACCAGCGCCATCGCCGGCAACATCGCGCACGACAAGGACCTGACCAAGACCCTGCTGGCGTCCTGCGGCGTGCCCGTGCCCGAGGGGCAGGTGGTCGACAGCCCCGAGTCCGCGTGGGAAGCCGCGCAGGAGATCGGCCTGCCGGTGGTGGTCAAGCCGTCCGACGCCAACCACGGCCGCGGCGTGAGCCTGGACCTGTCCGAGCGCGCCGACATCGAAAAGGCCTTTTCGGTGGCCGAAGCCGAAGGCAGCGAGGTCATGGTCGAGCGCTACGTGCTGGGCGACGAGCACCGGCTGCTCGTCGTGGGCGGCCGCGTGGTCGCGGCGGCGCGCGGCGAAAGCCTGTCGGTGGTGGGCGATGGCCGCTCCACCGTCGAGCAGCTCATCGACAGCCAGCTCAACAGCGACCCGCGCCGCGGCGAGGCCGAGGAATTCCCGCTCGAAACCATCCGCCTGGACCGCGAGCCCGTCATGCGCCTGCTGCTGGAGCGCCAGGGCCTGTCGGGCGACGCCGTGCCCGCCGTGGGCCGGCGCGTGATGGTCCAGCGCAACGGCAACGTGGCGATCGACTGCACCGACGAAGTGCACCCCGAGGTGGCGCACGCCGTGACGCTGGCCGCCCGCGTGGTGGGCCTGGACGTGGCCGGTGTGGACCTGGTCGCCCAGGACATCGGCCGCCCGCTGCAGGCGCAGGGGGGCGCGGTGGTCGAAGTGAACGCCGGGCCCGGGCTGCTCATGCACCTCAAGCCGGCCACCGGCCTGTCGCGCCCCGTGGGGCGTGCCATCGTGGACCACCTGTTCGACGAAGGCGGCAACGGCCGCGTGCCCATCGTGGGCGTGGCCAGCTCGCGCCATGGCAACGCCATTGCCCGGCTGGTGGGCTGGCTGCTGCACCTGAGCGGCTACCAGGTCGGCCTGGCCTGCCAGGACGGCCTGTTCCTGGGCAACCGCAAGGTGGATGCCCGCCCGAGCGCGCATTGGGACGCCGGCCAGCGCCTGCTGATGAACCGCGAGATCGACGCCGTGGTGCTGGAGAACGGCCCCGCCGTCATCCTCGACGACGGCCTGGCCTACGACCGCTGCACGGTGGGCGTGGTGACCGACCTGGACGACGTGCAGGGCCTGGAGCGGCACGATGTGCGCAACACCGATCAGCTCTACCGCGTGCTGCGCACGCAGGTGGACGTGGTGCTGCCCGATGGCGTGGCCGTGCTCAACGCCGACGACGCCCGCGTGCTGGAGATGGCCGAGCTGTGCGACGGCGACGTGATCCTTTACGGCATGGATGCCGCCTCGCCCGCGCTGCAGAAGCACCGCGAGGCCGGCTCGCGCACCGTGTCGGTGTTCGAGGGCCAGCTGGTGCTGGCCGAGGGGGTGCGCAAGGCGCACCGCGTGCGGCTGGACGCGCCGGTGGTGCAAGGCCTGCTGCAGTCGTTGGGCGCACACACGCTGATGGCCGTGGCCGCCGCCGCGTGGGCGCTGGCGGTGTCGCCCGAACTGATGGCTGCCGGCATCGAGACCGCGGGTCTCGACGTCGCTCCCCACCCCGAACGACCAGAACCGGTTACGCTGGACACCGCGCGCTGAGCGCCGGTCCTCTTTTCATTCATTCCCTGCTTACGTCATGGACGTTTCTCGCATCCGGCCCCTGCGCGGCCCCAATCTCTGGAGCCGCCACACCTGCATCGAGGCCATCGTCTCCTGCGAACCGCATGAGATGGACCTGCAAGCCCTGCCGGATTTCGAACGGCGGCTGCGCGAGCTTTTCCCGTCCGTGGGGCCGCTGGAGCCGAGCAACCCGCAGGAGCACCTGACCCTGGCCCATGTGCTGGAGGCCACCGCGCTGGCCCTGCAGGCCCAGGCCGGCTGCCCCGTTTCCTTCAGCCGCACCTCGGCCACGCTGGAGCCTGGCGTGTTCCAGGTGGTGGCTCAGTACAGCGAAGAGGTGGTGGGCCGGCTGGCCTTCGACATCGCCCGCGAGCTGCTGGCCGCCGCCGGCGCTGGTGACGCACAGGCCTTCGACGTCGAGGCCGCCATCGCCCGCCTGCGCGCGCTCGACGAAGACGTGCGTCTGGGCCCCAGCACCGGCTGCATCGTGGACGCCGCCGTGGCGCGCAACATTCCCTACCGCCGCCTCACCACCGGCAGCCTGGTGCAACTGGGCTGGGGCTCGCGCCAGCGCCGCATCTGGGCGGCCGAGGTGGACAGCACCAGCGCCGTGTCGGAGTCGATCGCTCAGGACAAGGACCTGACCAAGTCCCTGCTGGGGGCCGCCGGCGTGCCGGTGCCTGAAGGCCGGCCCGTCAGCGATGCCGACGACGCCTGGGCGGCCGCCATGGACATCGGCCTGCCCGTGGTGGTGAAGCCGCAGGACGGCAACCAGGGCAAGGGTGTGACGGTCAACATCGTCTCCCGCGAACACATGGACATCGCGTTCCGCGCGGCCGCCGAGATCGGCGACGTGATGGTCGAGAAATACCTGCCCGGCAGCGACTTCCGCCTGCTCGTGGTGGGCGACAAGGTGGTGGCCGCCTCGCGGCGCGAGCCGCCGCACGTGATCGGCGACGGCGAGCACACCGTGCGCGAGCTGGTCGACCTGGTCAACGCCGATCCTCGGCGCGGCGACGGGCACGCCACCTCGCTCACCAAGATCCGGTTCGACGACATCGCCCTGGCGCGCCTGGACGTGCAGGGCCTCAAACCCGAATCCGTGCCCGAGATGGGCCGCCGCGTCGTGCTGCGCAACAACGCCAACCTGAGCACCGGCGGCACCGCCACCGACGTCACCGACGACCTGCACCCCGAGGTGGCCGCGCGCGCCGTGGCCGCCGCGCAGACGGTGGGCCTGGACATCTGCGGTGTGGACGTGGTCTGCGAGAACGTGCACGTGCCGCTGGAGAAGCAGCACGGCGGCGTGGTCGAGGTCAACGCCGCGCCCGGGCTGCGCATGCACCTGTCGCCGTCGTACGGCAAGGGCCGCCCGGTGGGCGAGGCGGTGATCGCGAACATGTTCGAACCCGGTGACGACGGGCGCATTCCGGTGGTCGCCGTCACCGGCACCAACGGCAAGACCACCACGACGCGGCTGATCGCCCACCTCATGGCCACCAGCGGCATGCGCGTGGGCATGACCAACACCGACGGCGTGTACGTCGACGGCCGCCAGATCGACAGCGGCGACTGCTCGGGCCCCAAGAGCGCGCGCAACGTGCTGCTGCACCCGGACGTGGACGCCGCCGTGCTGGAAACGGCGCGCGGCGGCATGCTGCGCGAAGGCCTGGGCTTCGACCAGTGCCAGGTCGCGGTGGTGACCAACGTCGGCACCGGCGACCACCTGGGCCTGAACTACATCACCACCGTCGAAGACCTCGCGGTGCTCAAGCGCGTGATCGTGATGAATGTGGCGCCCACGGGCTATGCCGTGCTCAACGCGGCCGACCCCATCGTCGCGGCCATGGCCGCCAAGTGCACCGGTGGCGTGGTCTTCTTCGCGCAGGACCACGACCACCCCGTGCTGGCCGCGCACCGCGTGCAGGGCAAGCGCACCATCTGCGTCGAAGGCGACCGCATCCTCGTCACCGAGGGCAGCTGGCGCGTGCAGATCCCGTTGCAGGGCGTGCCCATCACGCGCGGCGGCACCATCGGCTTCCAGAAAGACAACGTCATGGCCGCCATTGGCGCGGCCTGGTGTTCCGGCCTGGACTGGGACACCATCGCACGCGGCCTGGCCAGTTTCTCCAACGACGCCGACAACGCGCCCGGCCGCTTCAACGTGATGGACTACCGGGGCGCCACCGTGATCGCCGACTACGGCCACAACCCGGACGCGATGCGCGCCCTGGTCGAGGCGGTGAACGCCATGCCGGCGCGCCGGCGCAGCGTGGTCATCAGCGGCGCGGGCGACCGCCGCGACGAAGACATCCGCGAGCAGACCGCGATCCTCGGCAAGGCCTTCGACGACGTGCTGCTGTTCCAGGACGCCTGCCAGCGCGGGCGCGAGGACGGCGAGGTGCTCACCCTGCTGCGGGAAGGGCTGTCCGGCGCGAGCCGCACGAAGGAAGTGCTCGAGATCCGCGGCGAGTTTGTCGCCATCGACGCCGCGCTGGAGCGGCTCAAGCCCGGCGACCTCTGCCTCGTGCTGGTGGACCAGGTGGAAGAGGCGCTCGCGCACCTGGCGCAGCGCATCCGCGAAGCCGGCGGCTCAGCCGGCTGACATCGGCGGCCGCGCTTCGGGCAGGCGCAGCCGCAGCAGCGCCCGCACGAAGCCGTGGTCGCTGCGGCTGCGGTCGCGGCCCTCGAACAGGTGGTCGTTGAAGACCTCCACGCGCCGCACGTCGCCGATCGACTCCCGGCTGGTGGCCACGAACTGCTCGCTCACCAGCACCTGGTCCAGCACCTCGGGGTAGCCCTGGTGGATGTGCGAGTACGCCACGTCGCGGCGCATCGCCGCTTCGCCCTGCACGTCCCAGGCGCTGAACAGCGCATGGTCGAGCGCGCCCTTGTCGTACGCGACCTGCGAGGTCGCCGCGATCAATTGCGTGGTCACGCTGTGCGGGCCGTCGTTCAGGTCGCCCATGAGCACCAGCGGCAGCTGCGTGCGGTGCAGCAGCTCGACCACCTTCAGTCGCAACGCCAGGGCTTCGCTGGCGCGCATGACCAGCGAGCGCAGCGAGGCCAGCGCCTGCACCGCCGGGTCGGCCGTGTCTTCCAGGCGCACCCCGTTCGGATCTTCCAGGAACTTCGGCCGCTTGCTCTTGAGGTGCGCGGTGATCACGCACACCGGCTGACCGTGCTTGAGGCGCAGCATCGCGAGCAGGGGCGGGCGCTCGAAGCGGGTGTGCAGGCCCAGGCCCGGCACCTGCACGCGGGCGGCTTCCGGGAAATCGGTGAGCGACTCCAGGGAATCGACCTTCAGGCGCGTGACGATGCCCACCCGGGGCGTGCCCTGCGCACCGATCTGGCCGGGGCCGTTCTCGGCGCCAGGCACGGCGACGAAGCCGTATTGCAGCCCGCTGCGCGCCACCGCCGCGCGCAGGGCGTTCTCGTCCCACACCTCCTGCACGGCCAGCACGTCGGCATTGAGCGCCCTGAACCGCTCGCCCAGCCAGCTCACCTTGCGCTCGAACTCGGTGTGGGTGTAAGGGTCTTGCCCCTCGTAGAAATGGCGGCCTGCCTGGGCCAGGTTGAGCACGTTGCAGGTGGCCACCATGAGGGTGGCGTAACGTGCCGACGCCCCGTTGCCGGCGGGGGCAGACGGGGCGCCGATGGGGGTGGTGCGGTCATGGGCCATGACCGCACTGTAGTGGGGAAACCGCTTCAGCGGATCCGGCCGTAGCTGGTGCGCAGCGGATCGGCCGGGCCACCGGCGTTGCCGCCGCGCTGACCGCCACCACCACCGCCGCCCTTGCCCTTGCCGCCGCGGTTGCCGGTGCGCATCGCGTCGATGCTGGTGCGCAGCGGATCGGGCTGGCCGCCGGGGTTGGCCGCGCGGGGGCGCGGCTCACGGATGCGCAGGCTGCCCAGGTGGGCATTGGGGCCGGGCTGGCGCTCGGCACCGGGTTCGCGCTCCTCGCGCGGGCCGCGGTCTTCCCGGAAGCCGCGGTCTTCGCGCGGCGGGCGCTGGCCCTGCTGGCCGCCACCACCGTGGCGCTGGCCATGGCGCTGGCCATTGCCACCGCCGCCATTGCCATTGGCGCGCTGGCCGCCACCGTTGCCACGCCGGCCTTCGCCGCGCGGGCCGTCGGCCTGGCTGCCGTCACCGGCCGGGCGCTGGCGCTGGCCACCGCCGTTGCCACGGCCTTGCGGCTCGTTGGCCTTCTTCTCGCGCACGCGCTGCAGCATCTCGGTGCGCGCGGCCTTGGCTGCGGCCGCCATCACTTCGCGGCTGGGCGGCTTGCCTGCGCCACCCCAGATGGTCTGGCGGCCCATGGCGATGGGCTCGGCCTTCTCGCCCGGCTCGGGCATGAATTCGGGGAAGATCTGCACCGGGATCTGCTGCTTGGTGAAGCGCTCGATCTCCATCATGAAGCCCTCTTCATCCAGGCTCACGAGGTTGACCGCCTCGCCGCTGTTGCCCGCGCGGCCGGTGCGGCCGATGCGGTGCACGTAGTCTTCGCTGATGTTGGGGATCTCGTAGTTCACGACGTGCGGCAGCTCGTCGATGTCGATGCCGCGCGCGGCGATGTCGGTCGCCACCAGGGCGCGGATCTCGCCGCTCTTGAAGCCGGCCAGCGCCTGGGTGCGGGCACCCTGGCTCTTGTTGCCGTGCAGCGCCATCGCGTGGATGCCGTTCTTGGTGAGGTACTCGGCGACGTTGTTGGCGCCGAACTTGGTGCGCGTGAACACCAGCACCTGGCTCCAGTTGTGCTGGTTGATGATGTGGACCAGCAGGGCCTTCTTCTTGCCGCGGCCCACGGGGTGGATCACCTGCGTGATGCGCTGCACCGTGGTGTTGCGCGGGGTCACCTGGATGTGCAGCGGGTCCTTGAGCAGGGCGCTGGCCAGGTCGCGGATCTCGTCGCTGAAGGTGGCCGAGAACAGCAGGCTCTGCTTGTCCTTGGGCACCAGCGCGAGGACCTTCTTCACGTCGTGGATGAAGCCCATGTCGAGCATGCGGTCGGCTTCGTCCAGCACCAGCATCTGCACGGTGGAGAGGTCGAGGAAGCCTTGTTGCTGCAGGTCGAGCAGGCGGCCGGGCGTGGCCACCAGGATGTCGACGCCGCGCTTCATGGCGTTGATCTGCGGGTTCATGCCGACGCCGCCGAAGACGACGGTGGAGGTCAGCGAGAGGTGCTTGCCATAGACGCGCACCGATTCTTCGACCTGGGCGGCCAGTTCGCGGGTGGGCGTGAGCACCAGGGTCCGGATGCCCACGCCGCCGAAGCGGCTCTTGGCGCGCTCGCTGTTGGCGAGGCGGTGCAGCATGGGGAGGGTGAAGGCGGCGGTCTTGCCGGTGCCCGTCTGGGCGCCACCGAGCAGGTCGCGGCCGGCCAGCACGGCGGGGATGGCTTCCACCTGGATCGGGGTGGGGGTTTCGTAACCGTGCTCGCGCACGGCTTGCACGATGGCCGGGGCCAGGTTCAGATCGTCAAAGGTCATGTAGAAGAGGCGCCCGTCCAGGGCGCTGGGGGCATCGGCCACTCCGGATGTCGCTGCCAGTTTGGCGGCGGCGCCCGGTCAGTCTGGGGCAGATGGATTCAGGAAGTCGGTGGCCGCAAGCGGGTTGCGCACACCCCGGCGAAGTGCCGGCGCCGGGCCAACTGAAGTGCCCGACAGGGTCTATTGTCGCACGATCGGGCCCCGCCCGCCGCCGAAGGCCGCTCAAAAACGCTCCCGGGGCCTCTGAGGGGATAATCATGGGTTGCGCGGCCGCCCTGGCCGCAGATTTCTTCAGGCAGAACATCCCAATGGCTCAATACGTCTTTTCCATGAACCGGGTCGGCAAGATCGTGCCGCCCAAGCGCCAGATCCTCAAGGACATCTCGCTCTCGTTCTTCCCGGGCGCCAAGATCGGCGTGTTGGGCACCAACGGTTCGGGCAAGTCGACGCTGCTCAAGATCATGGCCGGCATCGACAAGGAGATCGAAGGCGAAGCGATCCCGATGCCGGGCATCCGCATCGGCTACCTGCCGCAGGAACCCCAGCTCGACCCCGAGCAGAACGTGCGCGAGGCGGTCGAGGCCAGCATGAGCGGCGTGCGCGCCGCGCAGAAGCGGCTGGACGAGGTGTACGCGGCCTATGCCGAGGAAGACGCCGACTTCGACGCCCTGGCCGCCGAACAGGCGCAACTCGAAGCCATCATCGCGACCTCGGGCACCGACGGCGAGCACCAGCTCGAAATCGCGGCCGACGCGCTGCGCCTGCCGCCCTGGGACGCCAAGATCGGCGTGCTCTCCGGCGGTGAGAAGCGCCGCGTGGCGCTGTGCTGCCTGCTGCTGTCCAAACCCGACATGCTGTTGCTCGATGAGCCGACCAACCACTTGGACGCCGAATCGGTCGACTGGCTCGAACAGTTCCTGCAACGCTTTCCCGGCACCGTGGTGGCCATCACCCACGATCGCTACTTCCTGGACAACGCGGCCGAGTGGATTCTCGAACTCGACCGTGGCCACGGCATTCCCTACAAGGGCAACTACTCCACCTGGCTGGAACAGAAGGAAGCGCGCCTGGAGCAGGAGCAGCGCACCGAAGACGCCCGGACCAAGGCGATGAAGAAGGAACTGGAGTGGGTGCGCCAGAACCCCAAGGGCCGCCAGGCCAAGAGCAAGGCGCGCCTGGCCCGCTTCGAAGAGCTGAGCGACGTCGAGTACCAGAAGCGCAACGAAACCAACGAGATCTTCATTCCCGTGGCCGAGCGCCTGGGCAACGAGGTGTTCGAGTTCAAGAACGTCAGCAAGTCCTTCGGCGACCGCCTGCTGATCGACAACCTGAGCTTCCAGATCCCCGCGGGCGCCATCGTCGGCATCATCGGTCCCAACGGGGCGGGCAAGTCCACGCTGTTCAAGCTCATCAGCGGCAAGGAACAGCCGGACTCGGGCGAAGTGAAGATCGGCCAGACCGTGAAGATGGCCTTCGTCGACCAGAGCCGCGAAGGCCTGGACGGCGACAAGACCGTGTGGGAAGACATCTCGGGCGGCCTGGACATGATCACCGTGGGCAAGTTCCAGATGCCCAGCCGCGCCTACTGCGGGCGCTTCAACTTCTCCGGTGGCGACCAGCAGAAGCGCGTGGGCAGCCTCTCGGGCGGTGAACGCGGGCGCCTGCACCTCGCCAAGACCCTGGCCGAGGGCGGCAACGTGCTGCTGCTGGACGAACCCTCGAACGACCTGGACGTGGAAACCCTGCGCGCGCTCGAAGACGCGCTGCTCGAGTTCGCCGGTTGCGCGCTGGTCATCAGCCACGATCGCTGGTTCCTCGACCGCATCGCCACCCACATCCTGGCCGCCGAAGGCGACAGCCAGTGGGTGTTCTTCAACGGCAACTACCAGGAGTACGAGGCCGACAAGAAGAAGCGCCTGGGCGAAGAGGGTGCCAAGCCCAAGCGCATGCGTTTCAAAGCCTTGAAGTAAGCCCACCCCCGCGCCGGCCCGATGCTCGGGCCGTCACCCCCTCAAGGGGGCAATGCCTGCGGGCCGGGGGACCCGGACCCGCGGCATTCTGGACTCAACTTCCTCTCGCTCCGACCACCCTCATGGACATCTCATCCGACACCGTTCTTGCCGCCACGCGCCACTGGATCGAGAAGGCCGTCATCGGCCTGAACCTGTGTCCCTTCGCGCGGGCGGTGTACGTGAAGAACCAGGTGCGCATCGTGGTGAGCACGGCGCGGCACCTGGACGCTTTCCTGGACGACCTCGACCGGGAGCTCGACCTGCTGGTGAACACGCCCGCCGAAGAGATCGACACCACCCTGCTGGTGCACCCCACGCTGTTCCCCGACTTCGAGGTGTTCAACGACTTCCTCAACGTGGTGGACGACGTGGTGGCCGAGCACGAGCTGGACGGGGTGATCCAGGTGGCGCCTTTTCACCCTTTGTTTCAATTCGAAGGCACGGCGCCGGACGACGTCACCAACGCCACCAACCGGGCGCCGTTCCCGATCCTGCACCTGTTGCGCGAAGACAGCGTCGAGCGCGCCATCGAGACCGCCGGCGGTGATGCCGATGCCATCGTCGAACGCAACCTGCAGACCCTGCGCGAGCTGGGGTCCGATGGCTGGCGCGCGTTGATGGCTGAACGGTGAGCACCGGGCTTTCACGGGTTTCTTTTTCGCTATGGTGGTCGTACCTTCCTGCCGATAATGTGCTGAACCCCTTCTGCACATCCGTTCACGAAAGACACCGGCTGCATGGACGCCAGCAACACCCAGGCATTCGACGCCTGCCTCCGCGAAGCCCTCGCCCAGACCCGCGAATGGGTGCCGCGCTGGCTGGGCAAGCTGCACAGCACGCTCAAAGACCGTGAGCTCTCGGCCGGCCAGCTCAGCGAGAAGCAGGGCATGCTTCAGGCCCGCACCACGCTGGAATCGCACCGCGAGCTGATCGCCACCCGCTTTATCGCCGCGTTCGCCCAATCGATGGAGAACGCCCTGCCTCACACCGGCACCGGTTCGCGCCGTTCACCCACCGTGAGTTTCGACGAGCTCGAACTCATGGGCGACGATCAGGTCCAGGAAACCGTCGAACTGGCCCGCGTGCAGCAGGTCGTCAAGATGGCGGTGGACGAGGATCTGGTCACGCTGACCTCGCGCCTGAACGGCGCCCAGGGCCTCACGGTGGTGAACCCCGACGCCAACCCCCTGCGGGTCGAGGTGGTCGTGGCCGCGCTGATGACCGCGCTCAAGGGCCTGCATGTGGATGCGGCCGTGCGCACGCGCTGGCTGCAGGTGGGCGCCATCACGCTGGGTGACGAGCTGCGCAACCTGTATGCCGACCTGAGCCGGCAGCTCGATCGCGCGGGCGTCAAGCCGGCCGGCTACGTGGTGACGCAGACCGCGACGCCGCGCAAGGCGGTCGCGCCGGCCAGCCAGCGGGACGAGGCGGTCTCGGTGCAGGAGGTGCTGGGCAACGACAACTTGCTCACGCTCGACCACCTTCACCAGCTGCTGGTCGGCAACCTCGACCTGAACGAGAAGTCCCACAGCAAGACGGCGGTGTCGGACAACGTCATGGGCCGCACGTTGGCCAGCGAGGTGGTCGGCCTCATGCTCAAGCGCATCGCGGCCGACGAGCGCCTGCTCGCCCCGGTGCGCAACATGGTGCAGGACATGAAACCCGCGCTGCTGCAGCTGGCGCGCAGCGAGCCGCGTTTCTTCGCCGACAAGCAGAATCCCGCGCGCCGCCTGCTCGACGCCATCACCGAGCGCAGCCTGGCTTTCACCAGCGAGATGGACCCGGGCTACAACCCGTTCTCCAACCAGGTGCGTGGCATCGTGCGCACCCTGCTCAAGCCGGGCGAGGACCTCGCCGAGCGCTTCCCCAGCCTGCTGGCCGAACTGCACCGCTCGCAGGTCGAGTCCGTGGCGCCCGCACAGGTGCAGGCGCGTGGCCTGGCGGTGCAGACACTGGTGCGGGTCGAGCAGCGCAACCTGCTGGCCGAGCGCGTGGCGGCCGAGATCCGCGCGCGCAACGATTTCGAGAAGGCCCCCGGTGTGGTGAGGCGTTTCCTCACCGGCCCGTGGTCGCAGGTGGTGGCGCAGGCGCGCCTGGAGGTGTCGGAGTCGTCGACGGCGTCGCCGGTCGACTCGCCCGCGCGGCGCTACAGCGACATCCTGGCCGACCTGCTGTGGTCCAGCCAGCTGGCACTGGCCAGCCTGAACCGGCCGCGCCTGGTCAAGGTCATTCCCGGCGTGCTGCGCACCTTGCGCGAGGGCCTGGATTCCATCGATTACCCGCGCGAGCAGACCGAGGCCTTTTTCCAGGCGCTCATGGGCCTGCACGAGGCCGCCTACAAGACCCAGCGCAGCAGCCACGAGCCACCGCCGGCCGAGGAAGAGCAGCCCAGCATCCAGCCGGAGATGGACGACGAGCCCTGGATGCAACGCACCGAGGCGCGCGATTCCTGCCTCATGGACGACGTGCTGCTCGACTCGCAGACCTCCACCCAGCCCGCCTTCCTCGAAACCCGGCCGATGCAGCGGCAGCGCGACTGGGCCGATGTGAAGGCCGAGATGGCGGTCCAGCGCACCGCCGACCTGCCGGTGGGCACCTGGGTCGACGTGCTTCAGGACGGCCAGGCCATGCGCTGGCAGATCACCTGGGCCAGCCCGCACGGCACGCTGTTCCTGTTCACCGGGGCGAACGGCCGCTCGCTGTCCATGACCAAGCGCGGGCTCGAACGTCTGCTGGAGCAGGACCGCCTGCGCGTGGTGGCCGACCACGGCGTGGTGGACGAGGCCCTCGATGAAGTGGCGCGCCAGGCCTGGCTCAACAGCGCCATGGCGCAGGACAAAAAAGGCCCCTGAGCGAAGGTCCTCAGGCCTTGCGCAGGAGCTTCTTGCGCACCAGGTGGATGTTGTTGCGCAGGGCGTAGAGCTCGTCGGTGTACGACAGCGGCACCACCACCTTTTCCACCTTGGCCTCCATCGCGTCCAGCTGCTCCAGCAGGTCCTGCGCGCTTTCCTTGCTGCTTTCGCTGCGCTGCTCCACGTCGCGCAGCTCGGCGTACCAGCGGAACACGCGTTTGCGGATTCGGAAGGTGTAGAGCGGCGGCACGATGCGCGAGAGCGGCAGGGCCAGCGCGATGATCAGGCCCATGGCCAGCCACATGCGCTCGATCAGGTTGGCCAGCCAGAACGGCAGGTAGCGCTGCAGGAACGGCTGGCTGCCGCCCTTGATGGCGCGTTGCGCTTCGGGGGCGATGGGGACCTCGCTGTGTTCCAGGCTGGGGTATTCGCGCGCCCGGCTGAACCAGCTCGCGCCGCTGTGCAGGCTGGTGGCGGTCTGCGCGAACAGCTGCAGGATGGCCGGGTGCGTGTTCGCCTGCGCCAGCAGGCTGGTGGTGGAGGCGACCAGCCGCACATTGCGCGGCGGGATGTTGTGGGCCAGATCCACCACGCCTTGCGGCATCACGACCGGAGTGAGGTACCCGAAGCGGCGCGAATACGCCTCGCTCTGCGCGAAGTCCAGCAGCTTCACGCCGGGCGTCTGCAGCAGCATCTGCACCATCAGGGACTCGGGCGCCGACGCGAACACCACGGCATCGAGTTCGCCATTGAGGAAGGCCACCGTGGCCGGCGTCTGCTCCAGCTGGCTGAGGTGCATCTCGGCGTCGTTGAGGCGGTTGACTTCGAGCAGCGTGGAGAACAGGCGCGGCACGCCGCTGCCCGGCGTGCCCACGTTCACGCGCCAGCCCTTGAGCTCGGAGAGCTTGCTCACCGTGGCCGTCTTGCGCAGGCGCTTGGCCGCGTCCTCGCGGTAGAACAGCCACAGCGGCTCCACGAACAGGCTGCCCAGGGAGGTGATCGAGTCCTCGTCGTCGTAGCCGATGTCGGCCGTGCCGCCCTGCACGAAACCCAGGTCGGCCTGGCCGGTGCGCAGCAGCTCCAGGTTGGCGGACGAGCCTTCGGACGGCAGCAGCTCGACCGTGATGCCGTTGCGCGCAAGCGCCTCGGCATAGCGCTTGCCGAAGGCTTCGTAGGCGCTTTGCGCGGGGCCGGTGGCCAGCACCACGCGGTCCGGCGGGTTGGGCTTGAGCCACCAGTAGGTGAAGCAGAGGAGGGCGACCGTGAGGATGGCGAACGGGCCGGCAGACAGCAGCATCTCGCGCAGGGAGAGCAGGGTGTATCGCAGGGTCTTGGGCATGGCGCGACATTAGCATGCCGACCCACCGCGCCCGCTGTGACAGGATGTTCGACCGGCGCCCGCTTTTCTCCTGGCGGAATCCGCCCAATCTCGCTTTGACGCCCCGGAACGCGCTTCCTACGATGGCTCCATCGCTGCCTGTGGCGAAGATTCCAATGGAGACACCATGAAGACCCTTGCCTGCGGCGCATTCGCCGCGATCCTTGCCTGCGGTGCCGCCCAGGCGCAGCAGGATTTCCCCAACCGGAATGTGACCCTCGTGGTCGGCTATGCCGCCGGTGGCGCGATCGACCAGTCGGCCCGGCTCGTGGGCCAGGCGCTGGCCGCCAAGTGGGGGCAGTCGGTGATCGTCGAGAACCGTGCGGGCGCCAACGGCACCATCGCGGCGGCGGCGGTCGCCAACGCCAAGCCCGACGGCTACACCCTGCTGGTCACGGCCACCAGCCACACGCTCAACAAGTTCGTGGTCAAGGGCCTGCGCTACGACGTCGAAAAATCGTTCGCCCCGATCGCGCTCACCGTCGACGTGCCCAACGTGCTGGTGGTCAACGCCGCTTCGCCCTACCAGAACGTGGGCCAGCTCGTGGCCGCCCTGCGCGCGAAGCAGAAGGAATTCAGCTATGCGTCCCAGGGCATCGGGGGCATCCCGCACCTGGCCGGCGAGATCTTCAAGCTGCGCACCGGCACCGACATGCTCCACGTCCCCTACAAAGGCGCGGCGCCGGGCATGACCGACCTGGTGGGCGGCGTGGTCGACATGTCGTTCCCCTCGCCGGGGTCGATCACGGCCTTCGTCACGGCGGGCAAGCTGCGGGCGCTGGCGGTGACGTCGAGCCAGCGGTTTCCCTACCTCAAGGACGTGCCCACGTTCGCCGAGGCCGGCATCGCCGACTTCACCATCGGCACCTGGCACGGCGTGCTCGCACCGGCCGGCACGCCGCCGGCGATCGTCGCCAAGATCAATGCCGACATCAATGCGGTGATCCAGACGCCCGAGTTCCGCGAAGCCCTGGTGAAGCAGGGCAACGTCGCGGCGCAGCCGGTGACGCCGGCGCAGTTCTCGGCCAAGCTCTCCAGCGAGCTCAAGGCCTTCGAGGCGGTGGCGGCCAAGATCGACCTGAGCGCGAACTGAGCCGAAGGGCCGGCCCCGGCCCGATCAGGTGCGGGCGACCGCCGCGCGCTGCTGCAGGCGGAAGACGCGCACCGCGTCGTTCATGACCTGGGCCTGGGCCTGCAGGGAGCCCGCGGCGGCGGCCAGTTGCTCGACCATGGCCGAGTTCTGCTGGGTCACCGAGTCGAGCTGGCCCACGGCCTGGTTGATCTGGCCCAGGCCCAGGGCCTGTTCCTGCGTGGCATGGGTGATGTCGGCGATCAGGCCGTTGACCTGCTCGACCGACTGCACCACCTCGGTCATGGTCTTGCCGGTGCTGTGCACGAGCTCGCTGCCGGCGGCCACCTGACCGGTCGATTCGTCGATCAGCGCCTTGATCTCCTTGGAGGCGGTCATGGTGCGCTGCGCCAGGCTGCGCACCTCACCCGCGACCACCGCGAAGCCGCGGCCCTGTTCGCCCGCCCGGGCCGCTTCCACGGCGGCGTTCAAGGCCAGGATGTTGGTCTGGAAGGCGATGCCGTCGATCACGCCGATGATCTCGCCGATGCGGTTGGACGAGCGGCTGATGTCGTCCATGGTGTGGATCACGCGGGCCATGGCATCGTTGCCCTCGCGCGCCACGCTGGCCGAGCGTTGCGACAGCACCGAGGCTTCGCGCGACGCGTTCGCGCTCTGCTGCACCGTGCTGCTGAGCTCTTCCACCGAGGCGGCGGTCTGCTCCAGGCTGCTGGCCTGCGACTCGGTGCGCGAGGACAGGTCCTGGTTGCCGGCGGCGATCTGGCTGGAGGCCACCTGCACGCCCTCGACCTCGTGGCGAACGTCGGCCACGACGGCCTGCAGGTTCACGTTGAGCTGGTTGAGGGCTTTCGTGAGCTCGCCGAATTCGCCGTTGGCATGGCCCTGGAAACGGGCCGACAGGTCGCCCGCGGCCATCTGGTTGGCGAAGGCCACCGCCCGTTGCAGCGGCGTGAGCATCTGCTGGCGCAGCAGCAGGGCCGCCGCCGAGGCCACGGCCAGCAAGGCCGCACCGGCACCGATGTGTGCCGCGGCGCCGAAGGGAGCGGCGAATTCGCCCGTGACCAGGCCCGCCGCCGCCATGCCGACCGAGCACAGCGCCACGCGCTTGCCCAGCGTGAGCCGGGCCATGTCGCGCAGGCGGCCGATGGTGCCGCTCTGGACCACACGGCCCTGCCGCAGCGACAGCGCGACCCGGCCCTCGCCCTGTTCGCCCCGCATGCGGGCATACAGGGCCTCGGCCTGTTTCACCTGGTCGCGGGTGGGCGCGGTGCGCACCGACATGTAGCCCACCGTCTGGCCGTTCTCCAGCACGGGCGTGGCATTGGCTTCGACCCAGTAGTGGTCACCGTTCTTGCGCCGGTTCTTCACCAGGGCCGACCACGGCGAGCCGCTGGCCAGGGTGGCCCACATGTCGCGGAAGGCCTCGGCGGGCATGTCCGGGTGGCGGACGATGTTGTGCGGTTGCCCCAGGAGCTCGTCGCGCTCGAAACCGCTCACGGCCACGAAGGCCGGGTTGCAGTAGGTGATGCGACTTTGCAGGTCGGTGGTGGAAACCAGCGTGACCCCCTCGGGGATCACGAATTCGTTGTGTGTGACAGGCAGGTTGTTGCGCATGCCCCCCTTTTCGGCAATTGCTGCCAAAACCGAAGCAGAAAATCGCACCCACGCGCCTGTACTGTGGCCGGTTTGACATAGATCAAGCCGGCCTCACGCCGGGTTCAAGGCGCCGGTTCGAGGCTCAGCACGGTGTAGGCGCCATTGAGCTTGTCGGCCGTGAAGCGCACCCGGTCGCCCGCCTTCACCTTGGACAGCAGGGCCGGGTCGCGCGCCTGGAACACCATGGTCATCGGCGGCATGTCCAGGTTCTTGATCTCGCCATGCTTGAGCGTGATCTTGCCGGCGGCGGTGTCGACCTTGCGCACCTCCGCCTCGCTGAACGGCAGCGCGCCGGTGGCATCGCCCGAGGTGGGCTTGAAGCCGGCGGCGGCCGTGCCGGCATGGTGCTGGAACACGCGCGAGCTGCCGTCGCGCTGCACCAGCAGCACGTCGTAGGCGTCGCGGCGCTCGCCGTACACCGGGCCGTCCATGCCCGGGCTGCCCACCGGCATGCCGGGCACGGCCAGGCCGATCGCCTGCGGCTTCTCGGCCAGCAGGCGGCGGATCTCGCCGGCCGCCACATGGCCCTCGATCACGTAGCCGCCGACCAGGGCGGTGTGGCAGGAGCCGTACTTCGCGGGCAGGCCCAGGCGCTGGCGCACGGCGGTGTTGCCGGTGTCGAAGACCTGGACCTGGAAACCGTCGGCGCGCATGAGCGCGACCCAGTCGTTGCAGCAGCCGCAGTTGGGGTCTTTCCAGACCTGCAGCGCGGGGAGGGCCGGTTGGGCGAAGGCGCCCGCGCCGGCCAGGGACAGGCCGATCGCGGCGCTGAGCAGATGTCGTCTTTGCATGGGGTGCTCCTGGCAGAAGGCCGTCAGGCCTTGGGCTTGACGCGGATGGTGCCGCGCATGCCGGCCTCGAAGTGGCCGGCGATGAGGCAGGCGAACTCGAAGTCGCCCGGGCGGTTGAAGGTCCAGACGATGTCGCCGGTCTTGCCGGCGGGCACGTGGGCCATGTAGGGCTCGTCGTGCTCCATGCCCGGGTGCTTCTTCATCATCTCGGCGTGGGCCCGCAGGTCCGCGCCCGTGCCGAGCACGATCTCGTGCATCACCTTGCCCTTGTTGACGGCGCGCAGGCGCAGCGTCTCGCCTTCGCGCACCTCCAGGTGGTTGGGGCTGAGCTTCATGTCGTCGGTCATGCGGATGTCGACCGTGCGCGTGACGACACCGGGCTCGCCCGCGATGCCCCAGGGCTTCTGTTCCTTGACCACCGCGCTGGCGGCCTTGCCGTGCTGGTCGCCGTGCGCGTGCGCGGTGGGCAGGGACAGGGCCCAGGGCAGGGCGAGCAGGCCGAGCTGGAACTGGCGGCGGTTGGTGTTTCGGGTTGTCATGGGATGTCCTTTCAGTGATGTGCGTGGGAAGGGTTGGCGTCGGCCGACGGTTTGCGCACCGTGGCGCCGGCAGGTTGGGCAGGGGGCGTCGGCCGGGTGGCGGCAGGGGCCGCACCGGTCTCGACCAGCCGGGCCTGGGTGCCCGGCGGCAGGGCGTAGGGGCCCGGGTCGCTGTAGTCGCCGGCCTTCTGGTCGGCGCGCACCTTGAGCGTGGTGAACATGCCGCCCATCTCGATCGGGCCGTAGGGGCCGGTGCCGGTCATCATGGGGAAGGTGTTGGCGGGCAGCTCCATCTGCATCTCGCCCATGTCGGCCATGCCGCGCTCGCCCATCACCATGTAGTCGGGCGCGGCGCGTTGCAAGGGTTTCACCAGGCCCCGGTGGTCGGCGCCGATCATGGTCGGCACGCTGTGCCCCATCGCGCCCATGGTGTGGTGGCTCTTGTGGCAGTGCATCGCCCAGTCGCCCGGCTCGTCGGCCACGAACTCGATCTGCCGCATCTGGCCCACGGCCACGTCGGTGGTCACCTCGGGCCAGCGCGACCCCTTGGGCGTGGGGCCGCCGTCGGTGCCGGTGACCTCGAACTCGATGCCGTGGATGTGGACCGGGTGGTTGGTCATGGTGAGGTTGCCCACGCGCACCCGCACGCGCTCGCCCAGGCGCGCCACCAAGGGCGTGATGCCGGGGAACACGCGGCTGTTCCAGGCCCAGATGTTCTGCTCCAGCATGGTGTTGACCTGCGGCGTCATGCTGCCGGGCTCGACGTCGAAGGCGTTGAGCAGGAAGCAGTAGTCGCGCTGCACGTCGTCGATCAGCGGGTGCTTCTGCTTGGGGTGCGTGACCCAGAAGCCCATCATGCCCATGGCCATCTGCACCATCTCGTCGGCGTGCGGGTGGTACATGAAGGTGCCGGGCCGGCGCGCGGTGAACTCGTAGACGAAGGTCTTGCCCGCCGGGATGGCCGGCTGGTTCAGGCCGCCCACGCCGTCCATGCCATTGGGCAGGCGCTGGCCGTGCCAGTGGATGGTGGTGTGCTCGGGCAAGCGGTTGGTGACGTAGAGGCGCACGCGGTCGCCTTCCACCACCTCGATGGTCGGCCCCGGGCTCTGGCCGTTGTAGCCCCACATGTTGACCAGGAAGCCGGGCGCGACCTCGCGCACCACGGGTTCGGCCACCAGGTGGAATTCCTTGACGCCGTTGTTCATGCGCCAGGGCAAGGTCCAGCCGTTGAGCGTGACCACCGGGTGGTAGGGCCGGCCCGCACCGGTCACGCCCGGGGGCGTCCAGGGCGCGGCGGTGTCGGCCGAGGTCTGCTGCACGGCCTCGGGCAGGGCGGCGAGCGCCACGCGGCTCACGCTGGCGGCGGCGACCGCCGTGGCGGCCGCGCCGGCAAAGAAATGTCGTCGGTTGAGGGAGGGGGTCATGTCAGTGTCCTGCGGCGGCGGCCGTGCCGTTGCCGGATGAAGCGGAGGGGGTGTCGGGGCCGGCGTAGTCGGCGCCCGCGAGCAAGGCCTGCCAGTCGGCCTGGGCGAGCCAGTAGCCGCGGCGCGCCTGCAAGGCGGCGTCGAGCGCGCCCATGCGCTCGCGGGCGCTGGCGAGCAGTTCCCAGGTGCTTTGCAGCATGCCGTTGTAGCGCAGCTGGCTGTCCTGCTCCAGGGCGGTCTGCAGCTGGGCCACCACGGTCTGCGCGTGCTGCGCGCTGGCGTGGCGAATCTGCAGGGCGGTCCAGGCCTGGCGCGCCATGGAGCGCCGCTCGACGGCCTGCCGCAGCAGCGCCGCTTCGGTGCCCACGGCGCGCTCCAGCGTGTGGTCGCGCAGCAGGCTCAGCTGGTCGATGTGGGGCGGGGCTGAGGCGGTGCCGGGCAGGGCGGCGAGGGCGGTCTCCACCGCTTCGCGCCAGGCCTGCCGGCGCGCGTCCGACGCCGGGGCGCTGTCGCGCCCCGCGAGCAGCCGGGTCTGCGCCAGCGTGGGGTGGCTGCGCAGCACGGCGGCTTCCAGCGTGGCCTCGTTCGCGCCGTCGCCGGCCGAGGGTTTCGCAGGCAGCTCGGGCAGGCTGGTGGGCAGTTGCTCGCCGAGCTGCGCCACGGCCTGGGCGTCCCACAGACCCAGCAGGCGGGCCAGGCGCTCCTGCGCGGCCAGGGTGGCGGCGCGCGCATTCACGCTGGCCTGCCAGGCGCCGGCCTCGATCAGTTGCTCGCGCATCTGTCGGGCCTGGCTCCAGTTGCCGGCCACCACCATGCGCCGGCCGAGCTCGCTGCCGGTGCGGGTGGCGTCTAGCACCTCGGCGAGCAGGCGCTCGCTCTGGCGCGCGGCCACGGCATCGATCCACGCACGCTGGAGGTCCCGCACATGGGTGGCATAGGCCACGGCCACCTGGCGTTGGGCCAGCGGGTTCATGTCGGCGTGCGTGAAGAGTTCGGGTCGGTGCCGCAGCGATTGCCGCAGTGCCTGGGTGAGGTCCAGGGTCGGACCGCGCCGGGGCTCGGTGCGGGCCTCACCCGCCTGGGCCGATTCCCAGCGCAGCAGGTCGGCATGGCCGCGCGGGAACTCGGCCACGCGCTGGTTGGCGCGCTGCCAGATGGCGCGCGCCGCCGCGATGTCGGCGGGCAGCGCCGGCACGTCGGCCCGGCCCGTGGGCGGCAGCACCAGGGGCGCTGCGGAGAAGGCGTGGGCCGGGTCGGCCGCGCCGAAGGCGTCGAGGGGTTGGGCATGGGCCGAGGCCAGGGCCAGGGCACAGCCGATGAAGAGGCCGGCCCGCGCGCGGGTGGGCCCAGGTGGCGACATTCGCCAGAAAAGGGACATGGAAATCTCCTGAAGACACAAACCAGCGCCTGCAGCGCGCCCTCATCGGGCGGCGGCGGACGCACCTCGGGTGTGTGCGCTCAGGAAATGGGTGGCTTGATGCTCCGGTGCGGTTCGGAGCTGGCGAAGCGCTCGGCCGGTGGCGCGAGCAGGCCATGTTGTGCGGGCAGCGCGGGCACGGCGGGCACCGACAGGGCCATCGCCGGGCCGTTGCAGACCTCGCAGCTCTTGTGGGTGTGTTCGCCGCCGCTGTCCTGCTGGCTGGCGTTGTGCTCATGGCCCTGGGCGTGGTCGCCGGCCATCGTGTGGTCGGTGCCCGACGCCTCATGGTGCATGGTCTGCGCCGGTGCGACCAGCATGGCCAGCGCCATGGCGTCGCCCATCCAGCCGCGAATCGGCAGCAGGGCGATCATGAGGGCGAGCAGCAGGTGGCGCATGGCCTGGAATGATACGGCCTGCCCCGATTTGGTTCCCCGGATCAGGGCAACTGCGGCGCGACGCCGAAGCGCGGGGGCGGTGAGGGCAGGATCTCTTCCACCGGCTCGGCGGCCTTCGCCGCGCGCACCGCCACCTGCGGCGGCAGGGCCATGCCACGGGCCTGCATCACGGTGCGCAGGCGGTCCGGGTAGTCGGTGATGATGCCGTCCACCCCCCAGTCGATCAGGCGCGCCATGTCCTGCGTCTCGTTCACCGTCCAGGGGATCACGCGCAGCTCCAGCGAGCGGGCGCGCTGCAGCAGGTGCTGGTCGATGTCGTTGAAGTTGGGCGACCAGAGCTTGCCGCCGGCGGCGGCCACGAGGCCGGGTGCGTCCTCGAAATCGGCCAGCCGAAGGCCGGCCGTCCACTCGCCGTTCTTGAGCGTGTTGCGGGACGACAGGTAGGACAGCGGCATGCCGGGCGCGAGCTGGCTGGCCACCTTTTGAATGCGCCAGTCGAAGCTCTGCAGGCTCACGCGCTGGGTCATGCCGTGGGCCTTGATCACCGCCAGCACCGCGCGCACGAAGGTGTCGGGGTGGGGCGATTCGTCCGGCTTGCCGGGGTGGATCTTGAGTTCGATGTTGAAGCGCACCTGGTGGGCGCCGAGCTGGCGCACGCGCTCGAACAGCGCGGCCAGGGTCGGGATGCGCAGGCCGTCCTGCGCCTGCTGTTCGGCGAAGTCGCGCGCGTAGCGGCTGGCCGGGTTGATGCGGCCCACGTCCCAGGCCGCGATCTCGGCCAGCGTGAGGCGGTGGAAGGGCTGGCCGCGCGCCTGCAGCCAGCGGCCGTCGGCGTCGCGCGTGAGGTCGGGGTTGGGCGCGATGTCGTGGGAGATCACCGGCACGCCTTCGGCGCTGAGCACCACGTCGAGTTCGAGCGTGCTCACGCCGACGGCCAGGGCGCGCTCGAAGGCGGCGAGGGTGTTCTCGGGGGCCAGGCCGCGCGCGCCGCGATGCCCCTGCAGGTCGAAGGCCAGCGCCGCGCTGGCGCACCAGAGCGAGAGGCCGAGGGCGGTGGTGCAGCTCCAGCGGATCCAGGTCAGGCGTTGAACGCCCTGCACAGCGTGTTCGTTCATGGGGCGCAGTCTGACAGCCTACGATGACCGATGCAAGACAGACCGAGGCGGCCTTGGCCTGCGGTCTCTCGCGCGACAAGCGCGGGTTTCGGGGGCTTGGGGCGGCCCGTATGCTTGTTCCACAACACCTCTGACGGAGACAAGTGATGAGCAGCACCACCGAGGGAGGGCGCGCCGCGTCCACGCCCGATCCGCACGCGCACCACCGCTTCTGGCCCACGCGCCTGCCGCACCGCATCACCACGCCGGCCACCTCGCTCTGGCAGAACCTGGTGGTCAGCGCGCAGCGCTATCCCGACAAGCCCGCGCTGGTGTTCTTCGACCGTGTGCTCAGCTACCGCGATCTGCACGCCCAGGCCGAGCGCCTCGCGGCGCACCTGCGGCAGCAAGGGGTGCAGGACGGCGACCGGGTGATCCTGTTCATGCAGAACTGTCCGCAGTGGGTGGTGGCGCATTTCGCCATCCTGCGCGCCAACGCGGTGGTGGTGCCGGTCAACCCCATGAACCGGGCCGAGGAGCTCAAGCACTACATCCTCGACCCGGATGCACGCGTGGCCATCGCCGCCGCCGACCTGGCCGGTGAACTGCTCAAGGCCAACAGCGAGGTGCGCGAGGGCGACCGCCTGCGCCACCTGGTCGTGTCGCACTACAGCGATGCGATCGGCCCGCAGGCCGAGGTACCGCCCGCCTGGGGCGAGTGGCTGGGCACGCGCCACCCCACGCCCGCGCTGCCCGACGGCACAGTAAGCGACTGGGCCGAGGCGCTGGCCTGCGGCGGCACCGCACCCGAACACAACCGCGGGCCGGACGACCTCGCGGTGCTGCCCTACACCAGCGGCACCACGGGCCTGCCCAAGGGCTGCATGCACCCGCACCGAACGATCATGCACAACGCGGTGGGCGTGGGCCTGTGGACCCACAGCACTTCGGAGAACGTGGGCCTGCTGGTGGTGCCGATGTTCCACATCACCGGCATGGTGGCCGGCATGCACGCGGGCGTGTACAACGGCTCGACCATGGTGGTGATGCCGCGCTGGGACCGCGAGCTGGCCGGGCGGCTCATCTCGCGCTGGCGCTGCACCCACTGGACCAACATCCCCACCATGGTGATCGACCTGCTCGCCAGCCCGAACTTCGCGCAGTACGGCCTCTCCAGCCTGGTGCTGGTGGGCGGCGGCGGTGCGGCCATGCCGCAGGCCGTGGCGCAGCGCCTGCTCGATCAATACGGCCTGCGCTATTCGGAGGGCTACGGCCTGACCGAGACCGCTGCGCCTTCGCACAACAACCCGCCCGACCACCCCAAGCAGCAATGCCTGGGCATTCCCTTCCTGGGCACCGATGCGCGTGTGGTGGACCCGATCACGCTGCAGGAAATGCCGCAAGGCGAAGCCGGAGAAATCATCATCCACGGCCCCGAGGTGTTCGACGGCTACTGGAAGCGCCCCGAGGCCACCGAGGCCGCCTTCATCACCTTCGAGGGCAAGCGCTTCTTTCGCTCGGGCGATCTCGGCCGCGTGGACGAGGACGGTTACTACTTCATCACCGATCGCCTCAAGCGCATGATCAACGCCAGCGGCTTCAAGGTCTGGCCGGCCGAGGTCGAGGCGCTGATGTTCAGGCACCCGGCGATCGCCGAGGCCTGTGTGATCGCGACCATGGACGCCTACCGGGGCGAGAGCGTCAAGGCGGTGGTGGTGTTGCGCGAAGCGGCGCGCGGCACGACCAGCGAGCAGGCCATCGTGGACTGGTGCCGCGAGAACATGGCCGCCTACAAATGCCCGCGCACGGTCGAGTTCGTCAACGCGCTGCCCAAGAGCGGCAGCGGCAAGGTGATGTGGCGCCTGCTGCAGGAGCAGGAGGCCGCGCGGGTGCCCGGCAGCGCCTGAGGCTCAGCCCTGGGTCGACAGCTCCGGCTGCTTCGAGAACAGCTCGGCGACCCACTCGACGAAGGCCCGCACCTTCGCGCTGAGGTGCCGGTTCGGCGGGTACACCACGTAGAGCGGAATGGTGTGGGTCGACCAGTCGCCGAGCACCTGCACCAGCTCGCCGCGCTCGATCAGCGGCACGGCCGTGAAGGCGCCCATCTGCGCCACGCCCAGGCCCGCCAGCACCGCCGCGATCATGGCGTTGCTTTCGTTGACGGACAGCCGGGTCGGGCCTGTGATCTCCACGGTCTGGCCGTCCTTCACGAACTCGTTGATGAAGGGGCGGCCGTTGCGCGCGGAGAAGTAGTTCAGCATGGTGTGCTCGCTGCCCAACTGGTCGGGGTGCGTGGGCGTGCCATGTGCCTTGAGGTAGGCCGGCGAGGCCACGGTCATCAGCGCCATGTTGGCCACGCGCCGCGCCACCAGCGACTGGTCCAGCAGCTCGCCGCCGCGGATCACGCAGTCCACGTTGTCAGCGATCAGATCCACCGCGCGGTCGGTGACGCCCAGGTCGAGCTGGATGTCGGGGTAGCGGCGGTAGAAGTCGGCGAGGGCGGGGATGATGATGTGCTGCGCCACCGAGGTGCCCACGTCCACGCGCAGGCGCCCGCTGGGACTGGCCTGGGCATTGGTCATGCTGGCCTCGATGTCGTCGAGGTCGTTGAGCACGCGGGCCGTGCGCTCGTAGTACGCCGCACCGTCGGGCGTGACGGTCACGCGCCGCGTGGTGCGGTTGAGCAGCTTGACCTTCAGCCGCGACTCCAGGTGCTGCACCATCTTCGTCACCGTGCCCTTGGGCAGGTCCAGCGACTCGGCCGCCTTGGTGAAGGTGCCGGCCTCCACCACCCGCGCAAATACCCTGATCGATTGGATCTGATCCATGCCCTCTGTCCTTGATGTGCTTTGTGGCGGGATTGTTCATGCAATGGAAACAGACAACTGGCGGCAAGTGGCTTTATCCGCAGAAAGGGTGTGTCTATAGTTCAGGCCATGGTTTCAACTGCCTCATCCTCTGCCGCCGTGCCGCCCGCACGCACCTTGTCGGTGCCTGGCAAGCCCCCGCTCGCGCTGCGCGTCTGGGGCGCGAAGCCGCGCGGCGGCGTGGTGCCGCTGGTGCTGCACTTCCACGGCGGTGCCTTCATCTCGGGCGATCTGGACAGCGGCGCCTGCCTGGCCGAGCTGCTGGCCAGCTCGGGCGCGGTGGTGGCTTCGCTGGCCTATCCGCTGGCGCCCGCGCACCGGTTTCCCGATGCGGTCGAGGCGGGCTATGTGGCGCTGGAATGGCTGTTCAAGCAGCGCACGCGCCTGGCGGGTGCCGGTGCGCCGCTGTTCGTCGCGGGCGAGGAAGCCGGCGGCAACATCGCGGCGGCCGTGGCCATGATGGTGCGCGACCGCGCGCACCCGCCGCTGGCCGGCCAGATCCTGGTCGCGCCCATGCTGGACCCGTGCGGCGCCACGCCCTCGCTGCGGCAGACCATGGGCGAATCGACCGGCTGCAAATGGATGGACGGCTGGCAGCAGTACCTGCGCGGCCCGATGGACGCGGAGCACCCCTATGCCGTGCCCTGCCGCGCGCAGCGGCTGGCCGGCCTGCCGCCTGCGCTGATCCTCACCGGCGGTGACGACCCGATGCGCGACGAGGCCCTGGCCTACGCCGAGCGCCTGCGCGAGGCGGGCATCGCGGTGCACAGCGGCCTCCTGCCTGCCACCACCGGCTGGCCCGACTCGCTGAGCGAGCAGGCCGCCGGGGAATGTCCGTGTGCCATCGAGGTGCGCGGCCACGTCCGCGCCTTCTTCCAGGCCGCGACGCCCCCGCCGTCCTGACGGACCCGCGCCCCCCTTTCCCATCCACCTGAAATGCCCACCCCGGTGATCCACCGGGGGCGGCTTCGTTCGCCCTCAAAAAGGAAAAATCATGTCCGACCTGTCCTCATTCAAGCGCCGCGTCTGGTGGCCCACCGCCGCCGCCCTGGCCGCCCTCATCGTCGCGGGCGTCGTGCTCGTCCAGGAAGCCCGCCCCGCCCGGGCCAGCGCACCGGTGAGCGCCCCGCCGCCCATGCCGGTTTCCGTGGCCACCGTGGCCGAGAGCGACGTGGCCGCTTGGCAGGAGTTCTCCGGCCGCCTCGAAGCGGTCGAGCGGGTGGACATCCGCTCCCGCGTGGCCGGCGTGGTGCAGGCCACGCATTTCCGTGAAGGCGCGCTGGTGGCCAAGGGCGACCTGCTGGTGTCCATCGACCCCGCGCCGTACGAAGCCGAGTTCGCGCGCGCCGAGGCCCAGGTCATCGCCGCGCAGGCCCGCGTGACGCATGCCGGCAACGAACATGCCCGCTCGCGCCGCCTGTGGGACGACAAGGCGATCGCGCAGCGCGAGCTGGACGACCGCGAGAACGTGCTGCGCGAAGCCGAGGCCAACCTCAAGGCCGCGCAGGCGCAGCTGCAGGCGGCCCGCCTGAGCCTGGGCTACACCCAGGTGCGCGCCCCGGTGGCCGGGCGCATCGGCAAGCTGGAGGTGACCGTGGGCAACCTGGTCGCTGCCGGTCCCGGCGCGCCCGTGCTCACCACCCTGGTCTCGGTCAGCCCGATCTACGCCAGCTTCGATGCCGATGAACGCACGGTCTCCGGCGCGCTCCAGGGCCTGGCCGGCGGCGCGCGCCCGGCGGTCGAGCGCATTCCCGTGCAGATGGGCACCTCGGCCACCAGCGACACGCCTTACGCCGGCCAGCTGCAGCTGATCGACAACCAGGTCGATCCGCGCAGCGGCACGGTGCGCGTGCGCGCCGTGTTCGACAACAAGGACGGCCGCCTCATGCCCGGGCAGTTCGCGCGCATCCGCATGGGCCAGCCGCAGACCGCTCGCACCCTGCTGGTGAGCGAGCGCGCCGTCGGCACCGACCAGGACAAGAAGTACGTGCTGGTGGTGGGCGAGGGCGACAGGACTGAGTACCGCGCCGTCACGCTGGGCGCGCCGGTCGACGGCCTGCGCACCGTGCTCAGCGGCCTCCAGCCCGGCGAGCGCATCGTCGTCAACGGCCTGCAGCGCGTGCGCCCGGGCGACGTGGTGCAGCCCCAGGTCGTGCCCATGAATGCGCGCGCCGAGACACCTGCGGTGGCCGTGGCCAAGTCCTGAGCCGCCTCGCGAATGACAAGAAGAACACCATGAACCTCTCGAAATTCTTCATCGATCGGCCGATCTTCGCGGGCGTGCTCTCGCTGCTGATCCTGATCGCCGGCCTGGTTGCGCTGCGCGGCCTGCCGATCTCCGAGTACCCCGAGGTGGCGCCGCCTTCGGTGGTCGTGCGCGCCCAGTACCCGGGCGCCAACCCCAAGGTGATCGCCGAAACCGTGGCCACGCCGCTGGAGGAATCCATCAACGGCGTGGAAGGCATGCTCTACATGGGCAGCCAGGCCACGACCGACGGCGTGATGACGCTGACCGTGACCTTCAAGCTCGGCACCGACCCCGACAAGGCCCAGCAGCTGGTGCAGAACCGCGTGTCGCAGGCCGAG
>Ga0247823_10000697_pt1 | contig 28374 bp, 20 predicted proteins | sample 13C_PalmiticAcid_2_FD_192426 | JGI IMG/M metagenome (GOLD analysis project Ga0247823, IMG submission 192426) | Soil microbial communities from agricultural site in Penn Yan, New York, United States - 13C_PalmiticAcid_Day30 | ecosystem: Environmental > Terrestrial > Soil > Agricultural land...
ATGCAGAACACAACGTGCTGTACCAGGTCAACATCAACAAGGCTGAGAATGTGTTTATTGGGTTGCAGCAGGGAGAGTCGGCGTACTGGCAGGGCAAGGGAAACACCGTGCTGGCGCCGGCACCGTGGAAGGATTCTCTGCTGGAGAGTGATCCTGACTTCGAGTGGTGCGGAGCCAACGAGGTCCAAGTAGGTGGTTCATCGACCCCCTGACCCCTTTTCTTTTGGCCGCTAACACATCACAGTGCCGCATGGGTCTTTACCAACGGATCTCGCATTCCAAAAACATCAACATCTACAGCAGCGGCTTCTGGAATTTCGTGGCTGGCCCACAGCGGACCATGTGTGCTGACGACTGCCAGGATAACGCAGCGTTGTATGACTCCAACGAGAAGATGTACGTGTACGGGGTCAGCACCATCAACAACAAGAATTTGGTGCTCGAAGGGGGTGGAGAGAATGTCACGGTTGTGGCGTCACGGGCTGCCAATGCCGGGGCGGCGATGGATGGGTTTAAGACGGCTAGTGTTGCTGGGTATTTCCGGCAGAGTGGCTGATGTGAATCCGTGGCCAGGAAGATTCAAGAAGACAAGAACTCGGACATCAACAAAGTACAGAAAGCTTGTCCATTAGACTATGTTATCTCGCCAGGATTGAGTGTACAATCTGATCCTGCCTGTCGGACCATGTCCCTGGTGTCCCCACACCAAGTTACGCGCCACCATGCAGAGGCCTCATCCTCAAGTACATGCCATGTTCCGGCTTGATAGTGATGACACCCCTCGGCACAACCTTAGCCTCATCCATAGCTAAATCCCACGAAAAGGACGTCACCAGCGTCGCCAGCAGACACCGCATCTCAGCCTTTGCAAACTCCTGCCCGATGCAGCTCCGCGGGCCCTGCAAGAAGGTCAAAAAGTCGTAGGCGCTCTTGGCACCGCCGTGGCGGTTCGACTTGCCGTCGTCGGCGTTGATCCAGCGCTCGGGCTTGAACTCGCCGGCGTCGGCGCCCCAGATCTCGGGCGAGCGGTTGATCTGCCAGATGGAGATGACCATCTCGGTGCCCTTGGGGATGAACTGCTCGCCGATGCTCGTGTCGCGGAGCGCCTCGCGCATGGTGACGGGGACGGTGGGGTACAGGCGCAGCGTCTCGAACATGATGCCGTTCAGGTAGGGCATCTGCTTGAGCAGGTTGACGAGGTCCGCGGATGGGTCGCCGGCCTGGGGGTTCTCCCCGAGCGCCTGTGTGACCTCGTCGCGCAGCTTCTTTTGGATGTCGGGGTGCTTCGCGAGGAGGTAAGCGGACCAGGTGAGAGCGGATGCTGTAGTTTCGTGTCTGGGATATGGATCAGTAACAGGACGGGAGGCGCGGCAGACGTTCGACATACCCTGCAGCCAGGAACGTGAGGAGCTGATCTTTGAGGACTTCGTCGTCAAAGTTGCTGGACTTGATCAGGAGGGACAAGATGTCAAAGTGGTCGTCCTCCTTTTGGACGATCGCGTTGCGTTTCTCCCGAATCAAGTCCCGGCAGATGTTGTCGAGCGAAGTGGTCAAGTAGACAAAAAGCTGATTGAGTTTCCACGGCAGCAGTTTGATGACGTGGTTTCCAAAGCCCAGGTTGAGTGCTGAGAAGACGATTTTCTCCCGGTTCGGCTCGAGCAGTTCCTCGTAGAGTTCCTGAAGCGGATCGCTTGCCTTTTCGACGGCATTGATCTCGCGGCCCATGCCAGCGATTCCGATGATGTCCAGAGTGACCTTGCTCGCCCACGTGGTCAGCTCAAGGACAGCCGAACCCTTGGACTCGGTGGTGGCGCCGTTGGCAATCTCGCTCTTGAGTTTCCGGGTCAGGATGCCAGCCTTGGACCACATCATGGGGTACAGATCCGTGATGTGCCGCGCGTGGAAAGCAGGCAGGGTGTTTTTCCTGAGGAACTTGTGTTTATCTTCCTCCAGCGTAATGAGGCCATCTCCGATGATCAGGCGCAGGAACGCGGCGATCCTCCTCGGCTTAGCGAAGTCGTAGCACTTGTGCGAAAACAAGTCGGGCAGCAGCTGCGGTTTGGCGACAAGAACTTGGTGTGCGAGAGCATCCAGCACAAGCAGATCCTCATCGGGGTACTGTTTGGCCAGATCGAGGAAAAGGTCTCCAGCAGGTCCTTCTTTGACGAGGAGGGTCCGATACGCAGCGCTGAGTACCGCCTGTAGAGGACTTGGTAAGCCAGGATTGCGAGCGGATCGCCATGCAGTTTGACTCACTCTTGGGCCGGGGAGGCGGCGCAAAGGGCTGAACAGGTTGGGGTACAAAAACACCCAAAAGATGATACCGAAGGCATAGTTTACCAAGATGGTTCCAACGATGGCTATAAACCGAGTCTGTGAGCTGAAGTACTCTGGCCATAGCTTGACAACGAGGAAGTATTCCGCAGCCCCGGCGATGGTCAGGCCGGGAAGGCTGAAAAGACGAGAAGCTATGCCCATGATGGGAGATGTTCAAGGAGGTCAACAAAGGGGTGACCTTGGAGACTTGGAAAGGAGAACAACAAAATTGACAGCTGTTGCAAACAGGCAGAGAAGCCAAGATGTTTTGGCCTCCTTTAAGCTCGAGTTTGGAGATGATGGCCTTGGGAAAACGGAACAAGACAGATCCAGTTCAACCCCGTCCGCGCGGCCTACGACGCGTGTTGACGTGAACAAAAGGATGCCTGTCAAATGCTTGAGCCGACTCCCCAAAGACACAGGCATTGTGGTAGTGGGGAGTCGTCACTGTATTCAGTGGGGTCCATGCCTTGGTGCCACTGTGATGCCGATCAGGAACATCCTTGGGGCCAAGTTGGAACGTGAAAGCTAAGGTATGCACCTCGGGGCCCCAGGCTTCGGGTTGCGACGCTACCCCCCATCACGCAGGTCGCAAAGTCCATCCCCATCGAGCTTAGCGTGCGAGCTTCAAGTACCCCACGAGAGGACGCGCATGACCCCAGGCATTCCGGGGTAGGGAAATATCCGAACCGCTGGGCCTTGCCAACATTAGCACTGCCGCACATGCATGCTTCGGCAGCCCTGTGATTCTTTATCAGTCACATGTCAACTCTGTCTTTGCGTGTTAGCCGTCACTGCCCATGGATCGTTGAAGTTACCGCGAGTGGATTGAAGCCGCGATTTCTTCTGTCATGGTTGGATCTGGCTCTGGCGCCACAATGCGGATCTGCCTCATCGAGTCATCCGACAAGTTCAACATCCACCGTGCAGCGCTGTGGAATGAGAACTGATGTTTGGTGTTGCTATGTTCCAAAGATCATACAATCAAGACGTGATCATACATCCAAAGTCCAACGCCAGAGAGGTACTCGCCTCCTCCTGCCCTGCCACCGTCCACCATGGCGGACTATCCACCACCACCGGAGAAGAAGCGTCCTCCACCGAGATGGGACTCAACCCCAACGTCGGAGATATCCGCGAACGCAACGCAATCTGCTCCTGCGCCCACCTCGTCCTCTTGATGTCGTCCTCTTCCATGCCCACCGCAGCCCGGATCCCCACCCCAGCATTCAGTCGCGCCAGAATCTCCGTCGCCTTCTGCCCCTGCCCCGGCGTCAGGTACGCGCACGACGACACCAGTCGGATCGAGTGCACGATGACGATCGCGGCGGCCCCGTCGTGCGCGACCGTCCCAGGGAGGCCGCCGGGGCCGACGTCGCCGAGGGCGTATGGCACGCACCCGAGGATGTCGTCGATCACGGCGACGACGTCCATCTCCAGGAACGGGATGTACTCGGCCAGTGCGGCGGCTACACCGTCGTGGTCTTGTAAATAGTGGTGCGCGATCATGCTCATCAGCAGGATGAGGCGCGCCGACCGGATTAGGATGATCGTGCACGCCGTCTCGGGGTCGTAGTGGGTCGTGCCGGATGCCACCTCCCCCAGCGCGGTCGGCGTCCCGCGCCCCTTGAACATGCTCTGCCAGTAGTCCGCGGCCTCGACGTCCCAGAGGTGGAAGTCGTCGAGCGTTTCGGAGCAGGTTTGTATGATGGATGCTTGTTCCTCGGCGTCGAGGTCGGCTCGACCGGACAGTAACCTGTGTCGGAGCGAGAGTGTGCGTGACATCATGCCCAGGGCGCGCAGGAGGGGGTCGAAGACGCCCCAGACCGTCGCGATGGCCCCGGGATCGACGTATGTGTCGTCGTCTTGGAGGAAGGAGTAGACTTGCTGGAGGGAGTCAGTATCACCACCCCGGAGACAAGGAAAATCAAAGTGTGGAGGCATGTTAGACTCACCAAGCGGATCAGAGACAGGAAAAGGAGCTCTGCCCCTCGACTTGTTGCGATCTGCTCTGGCCCCCGCTTCTCCACCAGGTAAAAGAGCCCTGGAGCGTGCTCGCTTGAACCTCCATGCCGTTCCCCGCTGATGTCCTTCAACACGCACAGGAGCAGGATTGACGTGATGACCTTGTCGTCGGTGGCTTGCTCTTCAGACCCGATGATGTCCTGCAACATCCGAATGGCGCGACCGTAGTTCTTGTACGACTGCACGCGGAACTTGTCGCCGCCGAATTTGTTGTACGCCGCCATCTGGGCCACGCTCAGGGTCGCCACTTCGAGCAAGCCATGGCTATGGGAGTTATAGAGGCTGGGTAGGAAGCTCAGGTGGCCGGGGAAGCCATCTTCTGGGTTTGGTGATACGAAACGGTGGATGAAATAGAAGAGAGAGACGTGGTCGTAACAGGGCTCGGGGGCTCGGGCAGGTGCATGGTTCCAAACTTCGTTCTGGACTAGTCGTTGCTCTTTTTGTTGTGGCTGCTCGATCTTCGCCGGCACGTCCAGTGGCTGAGAGCTTCGCCGTCTCGCGGCCTTGGTGTTTCTTTGGGCCTGTCTGCTGTCTTGTGTCGAGACCGAACCTGCGGTCGAGGCTGAGCTGGAGCTTCGACGGTGCCTGAATTGGAACTGATCCGTGTATCCCGTGCACGGCTTGCCGTAGATTAAGCAACGGCGACATGACGGTTTGGTTTCGTCGCACTTTGAGGCACTGCTGGTTAGATTTTGAGCATGTCAGGGGCTTCGCTGACGACCAACCTTCACTTTGCGCTGGCGGCAGCGCAAACACCCCGTGCTGAAATGTCCCGGGAAGACCATCGTACTAGATTCGTGCCACGTCTTGATTGTGAATAGGCAACATACGATATCGGACAGTCGCGCTGGGCCGGCCGTGCTGAATGGTGGAGGTGGGAAAAGAATGGGCCGACTGCAAACATGGGGGTTGGGCATAAGGCGCAACCCCCAGGGGCCGGGTCTGTGCTGCGCGTTGCTGCCAGGGAATGCGGGGAGTCGTCACGGCCAAGGCACCGTGGATGACACTTTACTCGCTCTGGTTTAGCTTGCGATGGATGCGAATACGGTGCCGAGGTTGCGGAACCGGCCAGATCCCGGCTCGATGAAACCCTGAATGCCGATCCTTGACAACGGCTTTTCAACACCAGAAGTCTAAATTCTCAGACCGAGATGTTGGACCATGGAGACAGAGGTTGTATATTTGGCACGCTTGTGATACCAACTTGATGATTCCCTTTGCTCATGCACTTGGGTCATCATCACCCCCTTTTTCTTTCCGAGCACGCTTGTCCGGGCAATCTCCGTCTTTCTAACCCTCGCAACTATCCGCCTGCCTACCACATTCCGGCTTGTCGTCACGCAACATGGCCTCGATTCTCTACTCCCCGGCGATCGAAGTGATTGCATCTGCAAATCGGCTGCTTCTCTCGCCTTTCTTATCGGGCCCGATCCTCCTGTCCGCCACGTACTACCCGGAAACCGTGCGCCAGGTCATCGCGGCAATCACCCAAAACCTCCCAGAGAAGCTTGTGACATTGCTGGCATCCGTTCCTCATCCGCCTGCCATAACCGCCCTGCGGGTTCTGGTTGCCTTGGGCGTCATCCGCACGGTGAACGGGGCGCTGAACACTATCGCGTCAAACTCATGGCGTCTGGGCGCGGCAAAGGGTTGGGATTGGGCAAACGAGATTGCTGTGGTTACGGGTGGCTCCAGCGGCATCGGGAAGGGTATTGTTGAGAGGCTCGTGGCCCTCGGTGTACGCGTCGCCGTGTTCGACATCCAAGACCTGCCCAAGGAACTGCAAGGGAACGCGCGCATCCGGTTCTACCATTGCGACGTGACGTCTTCCGAGTCTGTCGCTGCAGCTGCTGATGCCGTCCGCCGCGAGCTTGGGCACCCCTCCATCCTCGTCAACAACGCCGGCATCGCCAAGCCCATGCCCATCCTCAAGACCTCAGAGGAGTATCTGCGCAAGATCTTCGGCGTCAACGTCATGTCTCTGTGGTTCACGACGCAGCAGTTCCTGCCCCGCATGATCCAGCTCAACAAGGGCCATATCGTGACGGTGGCGAGCATCGCTTCCTTCGTGGCCCTGGCAACGGCAGCCGACTATTCGGCGACCAAGGCAGGCGCTCTGGCTTTTCACGAATCCCTCGTGTCCGAGATCAAGCATCAATACAAGGCTCCCAACGTTCTGGCATCGGTAATCCACCCCAACTTTGTCAGGACACCGCTCCTAGACGACTTTTCCGACCGCCTCGAGCGCTGTGGCATCCGGTTTCTTACAAGTGACCGCATTGCGGATGAAGTTGTTGCTCAGATCAAGAGTAGGAGGGGAGGCCAGTTGGTGATCCCGAGCTCGGCAACGGGAATCTCTGCCATCAGGGGCTGGCCAACGTGGCTCCAGGAGGTCGTGCGTGACTCGGTGGCGAAAGGGGCAGTCACGCCGTAAATATAAATGTATTGTACTAGGAGACTTTGCACATCTGCTGCATAGAACAGCCAGATCAAGAAATGACACAGTTTAAACCCCAGCTTGAAGTACCCGCGGCCAATGTTGGATTCGTTTTGCGTTGTGCGATTATCAACTGGTGCCGATGCACGACCTCCACTGCATCGGAGATCCCCCGAAATCCCGGGTACGGTGCTTGCACATGAAAACGGCCCATCCGGTATTGTGTGCTATTGGTCGGCACAATCTGCACGGCCTATATAGAAAGATGGGATCTCACCCACCCATCGCCGACGTCCCAGTTCGACACCTCACTTTCAATCTTTGCGCCAAACATCGGGCACTTTCGACATGGCACTGGCATCGGCTCCAAACTCAAACCTCGCGATGGGTCGCCCAAATGACGGCCTCATCCCCCGCTTGATGCTCCTCTTTACGTATTGTTACACTCTCGTCACCGCCCCTTTTCTGCTCTCCCACGTCGCTCTCGACCTACTTTTGTGCCTGCTCCCATGGACGCGGCCTACAAAAGAGTGGTCACTCAACCAAGCTGCCCGCATGCGAGTGGTCAGACTGGTCCTTCTGTACTGGTCTCGCCTGCGCTTGGGCGACCGACTGACGCTCCGCCCCGGCGCGGAACGCAACCGGTTTGAAGTGATCCGTCCACAATCACCAAAACTCTACAAGGGCGCCCTCTCCGACGCCACCATCCAACCCGAACCCATCGGCACGACCTGGACACCGGCCCGGCCGCCGCCCCCCGCACTGGTCCGACCCTCACTCACCGTGGCACTGCACTTCCACGGCGGCGGTTTCGCCATCGGCAACGGCCGCGACGAAGACACGGGCTACCTTGCGCAGACCCTCCTCCAGCACACGGGCGTCCGCTTCGTCTGCACGCCCCAATACCGCCTCTCCAGCGGACGCAACGGCCGCTTCCCGGCCCCCATCCAGGACGCCCTGACCGCCTACCTCTGGCTACTCCACAAAAAGCGCATCCCCGCCAGCCAAATCATCCTCTCGGGCGACTCGGCAGGCGCCAACATCGCGCTCGGCCTGCTGCGGTACCTCCACGAGCACGGCGCGGCGCTGGCAATCCCGCCCCCCGCGGCGGTGATGCTCTGGTCGCCGTGGGTGGACGTGGGCGCCGCGACGCAGCAGGACATGCGCCTGTCGCCCAACTACGGGACGGACTACCTCAACAAGGAGTTTGGACAGTGGGGCGCGCTGTCGGTGGCCGGGTATGGCGCGGTGGACCCGGCCGGGCCGTATCTCTCGCCGCTGCATCATCCGTTCCAGCCGCCACTTGGAGAGACGGTGGTGCCCATGTTTGTGCACGGCGGGGACAGGGAGGTGCTGTGGGACGACATCCAGCTCTTTGCGCGGCGGTATGGGGAGGTGGGGGGGTGGAAGGTGCGCTTGAGTGTTTCAAGGCACTGTCCGCATGACATTCTCTTGCTGGGGTCGCGGATCGGGTTTGAGAGGGAGGCAGAGGCAGCGGCGGCCGAGGCGCGCGAGTTCTTCTCGGCGACGACGGAGTTGAAGCTGACCGAGAGGGTTCCGAAGCAGATCTCGGGGTAGGGTACCCCTCGGGCTTGGATGTGGATTAGCTTCCGATGTACGCGAGGTAGATCTGGAATACGACACCGTCAACATGGACCTCAACCGGGTTGGTGCCGTGTTCACCGAGACTTCACATGATAGATAACCGGAACACTCCGAGGTTGGTTTGGTGAAGCTAACGGCCATCAAGACCGAGAGTTGGGGTTGAAGGTCTTGGTCTGGGAAAAGGTGGAATAAGTTGGAGACATGCGGGGTGCATGTCGGGATGGAGAATGCGGAGAATGCGGAGCATGAGCGACAGGGGCAAAGGCAGGAGAGTGGGGTCCAGTTAACCCCTTTTGGTTTGGTTTCCGAGCTGTTGTTTGTTACGCCATGATGTCAGACTGCATGTGTTGATCCACAGGCAAGGCACGGCCGGATGCTCGCCGCTCGGACTTGGTGCCGGCTACGGAGTCCCACAGAATTCATCCCGGACTGCACACCACCCACAGACAAGAAGCCGAAGTGCTATCCTGAGGACACGTGCCGACTAGCTCAAAAGGGATTGACTTTGCGACCCAAGGACGCGCGTTGAAGTCCTGGCGCTGCCTCAGTTCGGGGCAACAGGGGGGGTACCGGGATCGCTCCGAATGCTCGGGATCACCCGATACTTGGCGATCACCTTGCGAGCTGCTTGCGAGCTGCATTGAGCCACGGACTCGGCCCGGGACAGAGACGCGCGTGCAAAGCGGTTAGTAGTGCCTGTTTGGCGCGATGGTCACTGTCTTGACAGCGCCTGACGGAGAAGCCTCGGTAAGGGTCTGGTCTGATGGTTTTGGCCCTTGCTTCCGATCCCGAGAAACAATCATGAGATGACGAACGGGTTGATGCCTGTACGCGTCAACAATCTTGAGTTCAAGTTTGGGTAGAATAACCAACGCCCAAGTGTCGTTCAACAGGATACACGGGTGGTGTGCTACAAGCTCTTGTTCCTTTCAAGCTGTTGCGAAGTGTTTTTTGAGTCTCACGCACCGCCATCATGGCCAACGGCATCCCCAACGGAGCGCCCAATGACGACCTGTTCTTTGACATCGTCATTGTCGGCGCCGGCATCTCAGCTATCAACGCCGCATACCGCATCCAGACAGAAGGACCAGCCGACGCAACATATGCAATTTTGGAAGGCAGAGACGCCCTCGGGGGAACCTGGGACCTGTTCCAGTACCCCGGCATCCGCTCAGACTCGGACATCTTCACCTTTGGGTTTCCGTGGAGCCCGTGGAAGCAGAATGTCTCGCTTGCGTCCGCCGACCAGATCAAAAGCTACATGAAGCAGTCCGCCGAGTCTCAAGGCATCGATCAACACATTCTCTACCGCCACAGCGTGGTGTGGGCAAACTGGAGCCCTGACGCAAAGAACTGGGAGCTTCAGGTGGCCGTGGCCGGACAAGACCAGCCCCGAATCGTCCGGTCAAGGTTTCTGCTCTTGGGCACCGGTTACTACGACTACGAGAAGCCCCTCGAAGCGGCGATCCCCGGCATCGAGAATTTCAGCGGCAAGGTTATCCACCCGCAGTTCTGGCCCAAGGACTACGACTACACCGGCAAGGATGTCGTGATCATCGGCAGCGGCGCCACCGCCGTCACCGTCCTCCCGGCCATGGCCGAAAAGGCCAAGCACGTCACCATGCTGCAGCGAAGCCCCGGCTACGTCTTCTCCCTGCCGTCCAACAGCATCATCACGACCCTCCTCTTCGCGATCCTCCCCGTCAGCCTGGCCCACTACCTCAACCGCATCTTCTGGCTCCTCCGCAGCCATCTGACCACGGTGCTCTGCCGGACCTGGCCGGGCCTCGCCAAGCTGGTCATCAAGCACGCCACCATCAAGCAGCTGCCGCCCGACATCCCCTGGGACCCCAACTTCAAGCCGCGGTACAACCCGTGGGAGCAGCGCTTCTGCGCCTGCGTCGACGGCGACTTCTTTGCCGCGCTGCGGTCCGGCAAGGGCGGCGTCGTCACGGGCACCATCCGGACCGTCACCGACAAGACCATCGAGCTGGACTCGGGCGCGCGCCTCCGTCCGGACGTGATCGTCACCGCGACGGGGCTGAAGCTGCGGTTTGGCGGCGGGATCCGGTTCTCGGTCGACGGCCAGCCGTTCAAGTGCTCTGACAAGTTCGCGTGGCGCGCGGCCATGCTGCAGGACGTGCCCAACCTGCTCTTCCTGACGGGCTACGAGACGGCGTCGTGGACGTTGGGAGCTGATGTCAGCGCGCGTTTGTTTGTGCGCATCCTTCGGGAGATGCAGGACAGGGGGGCGAAGGTTGCGGTGCCGCGGCCGTCGAGCGCCATGCCGGACAAGCCCATGATGAGCTTGACTTCGACGTATCTCAAGACGGTCAAGGACGTGCTGCCCAAGGCTGGGACGGGCGTCTGGGCGGCCAAGACGAACTACTTTGCGGATATGGCCAGGGCCAAATGGGGCAGCCTGACGGCTGATTTGGAGTTTTCTTAGACTTGGACGTAGATAGGGGTAGTACTCAACAGAGCTCTGTTTCACCGATTTCTCAGTTCTGCTACAATTCGAAACGCCTGAAGCTTCGTCCTTTCCTCCATCCCTTCCTGAGATTCCGGGGCATCAACCGTTGCGTTTGCACCTGAGCGCCGCGATGTCACTGCGAACGCATGTCGCATATGGTCTGATTCACGTGTGCCCAACGGTTGACATGTGTGCCATGTGCGCCATGCCCCGCATTCTGTCTTTCCCTGACGTGCACTCCACCGATCCCCAAAGCACCTTACCCAGGCAGGGGTTCATAGAGTTTCCCTGGGTGCGGGGTGCAGTAGCTCAGGGTGATCGACCGAACCCCCCATGTCCGCATTTGGGGTTGCCTTCCGAGCCTCGCCTCTGAAGTGCCCGTCCTTGGCACCCGGGACTCGGATCGAGGCATGAGACATCGGCTCCACCTGGATGCCATGAGTGATGAATGGGCAAGGGCAGTGAGCAAGTGTTTCGGGATGCTCAACTTGCTCGACACAGTGGGCTGGCTTGTGAACACTATATCGACCCCAGAATTGCGCACGCAACTACTTCCTGGCGGTCGCTGTCAGATTTCCAGCGCTTCATCAATTGGATTGCCTGAATTACGAGTCTAACAACCTTCTGGCTTTTATCACACACTTCAACATGTCCAAAGATACCGTGTCTGTTTTCCCCGGCCACCTTGGCAACTTGACGGCCGAGGAGGAACGAAAGCTGCAGGAGGCTTGGGTTCATCTCCTCCGGCTCTGCGGCGTCGATGAGAGCGCCGGCCATGACATTCCGGACCGCACACACGTCTTCCATGAGCACCTGAACGACAAATGCACCGACGGCTTTCGACAGCGGCTCTGGAGCTTCATCCTCGCAGACCACCCTGACGTGTTGGTGCTCCGGTTCCTCCGCGCCCGCAAATGGGACGTGGAGAAGGCCGTGGCCATGCTCGTGTCCGCCCTCAACTGGCGCCACGAGCGGCGGCTCGAGGACGACATCATCCGCAAGGGCGACAGCATCGGCCTGGCCAAGGAGCAGTCGGCCGACGAGAAGAGCTTCATGGCGCAGTACCACTCTGGCAAGGCATACGTCCGCGGCTCGGACAAGGAGCGCCGTCCCGTCTTCATCATCAAGGTGCGGCTGCACGACCCGAAGCTGCAGTCGCCCGAGTCCATGGAGATGTTCGTGCTCCACAACATTGAGACCATCAGGACCATGATCCGGCATCCGAGCGAGAAGGCCTGTCTCATTTTCGACCTCACTGGCTTTGGGATGAGGAACATGGACTTCCACGTGGTCAAGTTCCTGGTGCAGGTGTTTGAGGCAAGGTACCCGGAGTACCTGGGCGTCGTGCTCGTTCACAACGCGCCGTTTATCTTCTGGGGTTTGTGATATCTCCATGGTCCTAATTCATCGTCCCTAAGAGGTTCTAACGCAAACTACACCACATGCAGGCATTTGGAGGATAATCAAGCCGTGGCTGGACCCCGTCATTGCGTCCAAGATCAACTTCACAAGCAGCAACGCAGATCTCGCGCGCTTCATCGCGCAAGAGGACCTCCAAAAGTGCTATGGCGGCAAAGACAATTGGGATTACAAGTACATCGAGCCGGTAGAGGGAGAAAACGAGCGGCTGCAGTCGGAGAAGAAGGAGGAGATTGATGCCGAGCGAAGGGAACTCATTCGCCAGTTTGAGCAGCTGTCGCTCGAATGGGCGAAGGTGAAGGAACCGGAGTCGGTTGATGCCAAGCAGAAAGTGACAAAGAGGTGCGAGCTGGCAGAGTGGTTGCGCGAGACTCACTGGAAGCTGGACCCTTACGTCCGAGCCAGGACGTACTACCACCGAGTGGGCGTGATTGACCCTCTCGGTGCAGTGGATTACAAGGCAGCACGTTAGGGACTGCCCGATGAGGGACCCTTTACCTGGGCCAAGATGTCAAGTTTGCTTTGCCATGTCCATTTAGCTACCTTAGCCAAGTATCTCTCCGCAATTGAAGTATGCCAAGGTCTTCTGTTGACATGGATCTGTTCATTGTTACCTTACCTGAGTCCACTTCTCCAGCCGAACTGGGACGTTCACCACCAAAGTCAGGTTTGGGGGCCGTGGATCAGCTCGTGACCTCCACGATTTGCATGTGCTCAGGCACGATCACACCGAACTGTTAGTCTGTCAATAGTTATTGAGTGATGGCTGAAAACAGGATTCCAGCCACCGTTGGGCCACCGAACCGATGTCCATTTTGCGAGGTGCATATCCACCCGCGACTAGGCCCAGCCAAGCCGGATCAGGAAGACGACGCCGAGACTAGCGAGAGCTCAGGATTGTCCAACACGCAGTCCAAATGCGGAGCCGAGGAAACCCAGCGGGGTAGGGTTGATCAGTGGGGACCGCTACCCCAGGTTGCATGCACCCCAGATCCCCTCATGTGGGGGATGGTTGGGGCCAAGGGGCGGGTGCTTGGCAGCGTTGGCACCTCCTTGGAGAAAGCAGTTCGTGCGCGCCGATGGCAGGTTGAAGATCCTAAACCAAGTGTAACCAAGTTATAACTCTCACCTGGGAAATAACTTGGCTTCGCCCCTTGTGTTCTGGACAGCACCCGACCCCGTCCACCTCCTTTTGCTGGCTCTGGATGGGGTGATAACCCAGGCCATCTTCTCAACCTTCTTGCAAGTGATCTAGGGCACACCAACTCCGTCCGCGCCACATCACCATGCGCTTCTCCAACCTGCTCCTTGCGGCCTCGGCCCCCCTCGGCCTCCTCGCCAGGGAGTCCGCCGACCAACTCTCACCGGGAGAACTTGTTGCGCTTCTCGAGAAACACAACCTCGCAATTGTCCCAAAGTCGGAGCTCACAGACGCGCTGACAGAGCTCAACGCCCTGCTTAAGAGCCAAAGAATAACACCGCAACACTTTGCCCCAAAGTTTGCGAGGCAAAATGGCACAACAACAAACTCCGACTCGGGCTCTGGCTCGAGTTCCGGTTCCGGCACGAGCTCCGGCAGCCGTGGCGTCGCTGCCGCCGACTTCCTCGGGCTGGACGACATTGGAGACGTGATCAAGGGTCTCTTCAAGCCGCTTGAAGACCTCACCGCCCTCCTCAAAGCCCTCGAGGGCCTGCTCACCGCCGAGTTTCTGCAAGGCTTCCGTGATGCGATGGTCTATCTCGCCCAGACGCTGAAGCCGCCAGCGCCGGCTTTGGTGCAGGGCCTCTTGGCAAAGGGCGGGCCACTGCTCGACATGCTCGGCGAGATCGATCTCAAGGGCCTCCTCGACCAGCTCAAGGGCGTCGACCTCAACGGCCTGGTGGGCGCCGCGCTGAAGCTCTTGTCCGAGAAGAACATCAACAACATCGAGGCTCTGGTTACAAATGGCGCGGCGCTGCTGACGCCGGGTTTCGTCAACCAGACATCGACGCTCATTGGGGACGTTTCGCCGCTGCTGGGCGAGTTGAGCCCGCTGCTCAAGCAGCTTACGGCGTTGGATCTCGACGGCCTTCTCAAGGCACTCGCGCCGCTTCTCACGGCCGAGTCCATTCAGGGCCTGGTGACTTTGCTGGACAATGCCGAGGCACTACTTACAGCCGATACCGTGAAGCAAATCGGTGGCCTCCTGGGATCCGTAGGTCCCTTGCTCGAGAAGGTGTCGCCGTTGCTCGAGAAGGTCACGCCTTTGCTCGACAAGATTTCAGGCTTGGATCTGGAGGGCCTGCTTGATGCCGTTGCCCCTCTTCTTACACCAGAATCAGTCCAAGGCATCGTGACGCTGCTGAACAATGCCGAAGCTTTGCTGACGGCTGAGACCGTCAAGAGTATTGGTGGTCTCTTGGACTCCGTTGGCCCGCTGCTCGCAAAGGTCTCGCCGTTGTTGGACAAGATTTCAGGCTTGGATCTGGACGGTATCCTGAAGGCTGTCGAACCTCTGTTGACGCCAACGTCCATTCAAGGCATCGTCACACTGCTCAACAATGCCGAGGCTTTGCTGACGGCCGAGTTTGTCAAGAGCATTGGCGATCTCCTGACATCTGCTGGTCCTCTTCTCACCAAGGTTTCACCGCTCCTTGACAAGGTCGGGGAACTGGACCTTGACGGCATCCTCAGTGCCGTGGCGCCTCTCTTGTCGCCAGAATCAATCCAGGGCATCGTCACGTTACTCAACAACGCCGAAGCGTTGCTGACGGCTGAGTTTGTCAAGAGTATTGGCGGTCTCCTGACATCAGTTGGCCCACTGCTCCAGAAAGTCTCGCCTCTCCTCGACAAGGTCGGCGAGTTGGACCTGGACGGCATCCTCGGCGCTGTTGCACCTCTCCTGACGCCAACGTCAATCCAAGGCATTGTCGGCCTACTCAACAACGCAGAAAGCCTGCTGGACAACAGCACGGTTGTCAGTCTCAAGGGCCTTCTGAAGACTGCAGGCCCGCTTCTCGACAGTCTCGGCGAACTCGACCTCAAATCTCTCCTCGCTCAGGTCGGGCCTCTCCTCGCGCAAGTCGGACCTCTCCTGGACGAGCTGGGCAAGCTCGATCTTCAGGCCCTGCTGGCCTCGGTCGCCCCGCTGCTCACCTCAGACTCCATCAAGGGCATCATCGGGCTCCTGGGCAACGCCGAGAACCTGCTCACAGCCAACTTCGTCAACAACACGCAGACCCTCATCGGCGACGCCGTCCCGCTGGTCTCGGCCCTCGCAACTGTCAATGTCGCAGCCTTGATCAAGCAACTCCAGCCCCTGTTCGACGCCCTCGGCGAGATTGACATCGCCGACCTCCTCAAAAAGCTCTCGCCCCTCCTCGCCCAAGTCTCCCCCCTCCTCGATGAACTCAGCAAGATCGACCTCGCCAGCCTCTTCAAACAACTCTCGCCCCTCCTCGCCGCGCTCAGCAAGCTCGACCTCGAAAGCATCCTCACCGCCCTCTCCCCGCTCCTCACCCCCAAATCCATGACCGGCATCGTCAGCCTCCTCGACAACGCCGAGGCCCTCCTGACGTCCACCTTCGTCAACCAGACGCAAACCCTCATCGGCGGCGCGGTGCCGCTCATCAGCGCGCTCGACAAGGTCGACATTGAGGGCCTGTTCGCCGTCATCGAGCCGCTGCTCAAGGAGCTGAACGGCATTGATCTGACGGGCCTGGTGGATGCGCTCAAGCCGCTGCTGGAGGCGGTCAAGACGATTGATGTGAAGGGGCTGGTGGAGCAGCTGATGCCGCTGCTGACGCCGGCGAGTATCAAGGGGATTATCGGGCTGGTGAGCAATGCGGGGCTGTTGCTGAGCAAGACGTTTGTGACGCAGACGTCGGAGCTGATTGATGATGCTACGCCGGTAAGTTTGATTCCCTCTGTGGCTTCGCTATGATATGTTGGCTGACGTTTGATGATTGCAGCTTGTGGCGACGATTGCGGATCTTGTGCATGCGGTTTTGAAGGAGTTTGTGGGCAAGCGGTAGGTATGAGTGGGTGGATGGAAACCTGGAGTTGGAAGGGGCATATCCATGCATGGGAGTTATCGGCAACGTGCCTGGGACGGGATGTGCGTATTGTTTAATGTATCTTTGTTGCACATAAGAGTGACAGTGTCAGGGAACAAGAAGCAGTGGACTATCACAGTCTTGCCTGTTCTACACATGTGCTGCAGTATCCCGGTGATGCCAAGGAGTATCCTGCAACACACTGCAGGCACAGCCAGTACGGATACACCGGGGTGTCTCTCAGCCGGGCTGAAGCCTGAGGTGGTCAGCCATTGACCCATGCTCCAGGCATCTTCATCCTTCCCGCAGCGACCACCCAGCAGACCTTACTTCGTACACGACATTTTGAACTCAGAGCCTGTCCACCTCTCCCGAGCCCCATCTCTTCAATTGTCGGCATCATGGGTTACTTCGACGAGTACGATTTGGATTCGCGATTCAAGTCGACATTCTACAGTTGGAATCCTGTGTCACACCACTACCATGTTGTCGCGGACTGGGACCAGCGGCGCGTCATCTCGGTGTGCACCGCAGAAAAGAAGGACGAGGAGTTTATCTTTGAGGCACTCTATGAGCTGATAGATGATGTTCCGACAGATGTTGTCAGCATAACGGTCTCAGACAACTTCGAATTGCTGTCGTCCTCGACGGGCCCCGACGGCGACAGCGCCATGATTCCTTTCTACCCTGAGCGCACTGCTTTCCCAGAACATCTGCCACAAATCCGACGCTCGCAGCTCACCGAGATCGATCGGCTAGGAGTTCAAGCGGACCACACCACCTACGAGCCCGCGCCTGGCGAAACGAGGCACGTCGTCTTCAAGTACTACACCAACGAAGGCAACGTTGCCATGTTTTGGCACGAGATCAACTGCACTTTGCGCATTCCCCAGCATCCAAACATCGTGCCGTTTGACCGCCTGGTTGTTGAGTCGGCCGGCCCCGGTTGCCCAGATCAAGTGGTGGGCTTCACGACCGTGTTCATCCCAGGGGGCACTATCCAGGAAAACGTCAGCCGCGTCTTCAAACTCAAATACCTCCGCCAACTCCTAACGGTTTGTCATTTTACTCACCTCGCCCGAGAAAACCAGACACATTGCTAACCCCCTCAGGCCATCGACTATCTCAATCTTCGACTCGGGATCGTCCACGGCGACATTTGCCCGTGGAACCTCCTAATCGACCCGGACACCGACGCTCTCAAGGTCTTTGACTTCAACTTCGGCGCCAAGCTGGGCTGGGAGGGTGACGTGGGCAATGGGAGGATGATGTTCGGCTACGACGAAGCCCGCAACGATGTCAAGCTTGCCGTGTTCACTCTCTACGAGATCATCACGCGCGACCTGTCGTTCCGTGAGGAGAACTATCCGGAGGAACTTGAGATGTCCATGGTGCTGGAGAAGCAAGAGTGGGAGCAGCATCCCGACGTTCGCCTTGAGGAGGGTGTCGAGGTGGCTGAGTATCGACGGGTTCTGGAGGAATGGATCGAGGCTCGGAAAGCAGTTGACGCCGAGTTGACGGATTACAAGCAGGCGCCCGAGTACATTGACTGGCCTCCGCTGCCGGAGTTTCCGCTTGTGGACTGTTGTGGGACTATGCTGCGGCGGAGAGCGCAGATGCGGCAGGGAATGGTCAGGCGGGGCGAGCCGTACATCAAATGGTGTGTAACGCATGTTCCCATTGTTTCTGTCTTGACGGTATGGGAATAAGTGCTGATTATTTACGCTAGGGTACGTCCACCGACCAGCCACCTCCCCCTTCCCGCGGGCCAGCGGCTCCTTGCCACTGGAGAGATCGTTGGGTGAAACCAAGGAGGCACCGCTCCCTTGGCTCACCTGGCCGCGGCCCATTGAACGACACTGTGGCAAGCTGAGCAGGTGTCGTGAGTGCGCAGCTATTGGATGACGGCCCATTGCTGGCAAAGTTGTTGGGGTATGGATGGTCGTCTAGGGCTGCGTGTGCCAACACATGGAGTCTGTTGTTGTCATGCATCAAAGGTACAGAGCCAGGGTTCACATCCGGGATAAGGGGGGCCGAAGAGATCGTGTTCTAGAAATGCATCCACCGCCTCCAGATCAGGTTCCCATTTTTGCCAGTCGTACCGTCTCGGATTGGCTCCGTAGCCGTCAGTCTCATTCTCGCCCAAGACAGAGGCCACCAGCGCCTCAGGTAATTCCACTGCATCCCACCCGCCATTTCCCAGACTGAAATCAACGATGCACTCCTGGAGGTCATGAGGATCGTGCTGCCTCTGGCTCCGGATATCCCTGGGGTGGATATGTTCGAGGGATGGATGGGGTAGTTACCGTTCATGCGCGACTGAAATCTATAAGTTTGCCCCCGAGGTAATTGCCCACGGTGATATCTCTGATGAGGATGCCAAGGGAATGGAGATCTTCGACATCGCTCCACGACTGGGCCACATCTGCCGCCGTAAAATGGTCCTGCTCGGTTACTAACTCCTTGACGATGGAATGGACTGGGCGATCGGAAAACAAGGGCTCGTCTGCCCGACCGAAGAGATCGTCGTCAGGTTCATTATCGCTCGGATTCGCAGGCCTGGACCTTTTCCCGACCTCGAACTCTTGCTCAGGCGTGATCAAGAGGTAGCCGTAGGCACGAACGGCAAGGTCCTCGCGGCATTCCTCCTCTAGCCGGCCATATACACGGCACTCGCAGCTGAAAGACTCGAAGTAATCGACCCAGAGCCGCGGGGTTTTGAGAGGGCGGGTAAGATAGCTGCCCACGGTTTCTTGTAGCCAGCCAACCGACTGGAACCGGAACGAAGGAGGAAGGTAACCGTTAGAATCTCAGCTCGTCTTCTCTTTCCGGCATTGGATAGCGAGTGGGTGCTCCTTGATGATACCTTAGGTATACTCACCAATTTGAGTGCGTAGTACGGTTCTTCCCGGTTTATCCGGACCTTCCAGACAAAAGAGTCCATGTTCTCAGCTCTGTTGCCAAGCTCCTCGATGAATTCAATATCAGCGTAGCCGGTAGGTGTGAAGGATGCAAGCTTCGGCCCGGGGATCTGAGGCAGGGCGTTGGGTGGCTCTGCTGACGCGACGGTGGGATCCATGGCGAGGACGATGGAGGGTGCCTCTTGTGAAGCCAAACCCGCAGGCTGTGTGGAAACGGGCAGTTGGGCAGTTTGTTCGTGGCGGACATGGAGGCCGGGGTGCCGGGGAATCGGGGGCACTCAGGACTGAACCAAGGAGGTTCGCAGGAAAATCCAAAGTCGCTTGTTGCGTTTGGTTGACCAGGCCTCTGCTGGCTCACCGCTCAGTGCACCAACAAATTCTTGAGAGTCAAACAAGTCCCCATGCATGCCTCCAGGCAACAACACCAACCCGCATCCCCGGCGTTATGGCTGACAACCCTGCGGGCGGGGCGGGCGCATCGCAAAGGATTGGCCACGCAGTTCACATGTTTTCAGGCGCCTCGTGCAACTCAGACTGTCACCACGCTTGGCCAGGTGCCCAAGAACTGGAGCTGAGACTCTGCGTTGCTCTCTGGGATCTCTTGGACAACGGTTCAACCATGCTCGTTATCCCACCCTCCGCCTGCGGCTGGAGCAAGTTGAAGTCACGCAGTCCGCCTGCTCCTGGACCTCCCGTCGTCCCCCTTCCGCAGGCAATAGTCGCACACCGCGACGACGATCAGAATGCCGTGTATTGCCCTCCAACACATCGTCAGCTCTTGAAACGTCGGGTGCGGCGTTGGGGCCCAGACTTACAGCATTGTGTATATCAAATAAAAGTGAGTGCCGATAATCGGGGGAGCCGGACGGCCGAGAGGCTTTTCAAAGTGAGAATAGGCGGCCAGAAAGTCGTAGGCAATGCTCGCGGCCAAGAGGATGACAATGACAATGTCTAATATGACCACGCATGGAGGAGCCACGTAGACATGGCGCAGCCGACGGCCGTGGTCAGCTAGGCTCACCACTTGGGTGATGTCGAGCAGGACTGCGCAGCTGACCTAGATGGTGTGTCTGTGGTTAGCCTTGCAGGCGTAGGAAGGGGGTGGTCTAGTGGGAGCGGCCCAAACTTACTCCGGCATATCTGACGCCATTCTTGTAGCCCGTGGTCACAGTGATGTAGATGAGGACAATCAAGACACCGATCTCGAAGAGCAGGGCGATCACTCTGCAGAGGAGATGGACCGCAGTTGCCGGGCTGAGCGACCGCGTGTGCGGCATTGTCGGGTCGGGAGCGGCGTCGCGAATGAGACTAAAAACGTGGTGAGGCATGTGATGTTTTCTGCCGACTCAGAGGAGGAATTGGATGGGAAGAAGACCAAGAAGCTGCACGTCTGAGGCGAAGCAGCAGAGCCGGGTAAAAGGGCGGGAGCCGGGAAGGCTGGCCGGTACGAGTTGCCGGCCGAAAGCCAGGAGGCTTGGGGATTGATCCCGACTTTGCGTAAAACGGGAGGATTTCGGAACAGAACGTGACCGGCTCTTGACGAATCCATGAGCTTGAAGGCTGCGGAAACCCCAACGTCTGGACAATGCAACCTCCTGCTGATGTTCCTGGCTAGGACTGTTGGTTCTGATACCTGGCATTATCAACGGCCAGAGTCGCATTCGGCGTAATTACCACATCGCCGTCCAATCACACCTAGCAACCCTTTTACGCACCTTCCAAATGTTCGTCGTCGTTTGTGCATAGGCAGGGATTTGGGTCTTAACCCTTGTCTCTCTATGACCAAACCGCAATTCCCGACTGTGCCTGTCCCAAAGAATACAACCGCACGAATCACAATGCCGCGAGCTGTCCGTTGAATGTTGGGGGCCAAAGATGGGGGCCAAAGTTGGGGGCCAAAGCAGGCAGAACCGCCGAGTGTCATCAAATCGAGGCTTCGAAGAAGGTCTATCCTAGGGCAATAACGCAATTGTTCAACGCAACCCCTGAGCATAGTCACATCGCGGACCGCGTTGTGTTCGCTGTTGGTTCATGCTTGACGGTTCATATCCATCAGTTTCCTTGCGACTCGGCTTACAAATTCCATCACAGAGACAGGACGAAGATGGGAAAGCCCCGACTTGACATGATATCTGGGAAAGCCCCGACTTGACATGATACGCATCAGTTGGCTCTGGCATAGGTTAGAGCTGACTGGATAGCGTTTGACGCGTGCTGCGCTGGCAAGCCAGTCAGTATCAATATTCTTCCCGCGGCGGGACCGGCCAGTTGCCATTGACAGCGGCGGCTTCGGATAAGGAAAACCTTGGCCGTTCACCCCGGCTCAAGCCCTGGCAAGGTGTGCTCAAGACACCAACAACGTGGGGGATCCTTCGTACCAAGGACAGCTGTTGGCAATTTCACACATCCTGCATCGAGGCGGCGCATCGAGACGGCTCTCGGATGCGGTGGCCGCTGCTAGGGTGAAGAGAGGACGGGGTAGGAGGGCCAAGGCATTTGAAAGAGTTCATTCCGGCTTTCCCGTCATCTCTTGGGATAATCTTGTCGAGTACAAAAGCCACAGCCGGAGTCCTCAGGGGTCAGACCATTTCAATGCATGAGATTATCGTGTAAAGCCAGAGCGTCTGTTTCATTAGAGTAGAGAATCATGGCTTCAAAGTTCTACGCGCTCTCTTTCCTGACCTCGGTCGTCATTTGGTTGACTATACATGCCCCCTTTGCCTTTTCCTTGGATATACGCAACCCCATTCCCAGCCTGGCCTCACGACAAGCCCATGTCAACACCACCGGATCTGTCTATGCGCCTCCCCGCCTCCGGAATGCGACCGCAGCAGACATCGAGAAGGCAAGGGCCATTGTCAACAGCGCCCTGAGCGAGGCTGCTGCACGCAACAAGGCTCGTCTTGCCAATCCTTCCCGAAACAAGTACAACCTCAAGCCCGGCACTGCAACTGGCGAGGCAGCGGTCAAGCGCTCCGGAGTGGAAACACTCGACTCAGATCCCCCGCCTTTGCTTGACATCACGCAAGAGATAGCTGATGCTGCGGCGCTGCTGGCCGAAGCCGACGCTTATGCCAAGGTGAACGGCTCGGCTCCGTCGCCCACACTCCGCAAGCGTGCTGGCTTCTGGATGGAAGATATCAGTCGTAAAGGAAGTTGGCCGTTCAAGAATGATGGAGGCTACCAGGTATGTTCAATTAGTATCACTTCCGGCAATACCTGCCTTTTACTCCTCTTCATCAGCAGTGGCACATAAGGAGCCAAGATTGTTCTGACAATCGCATGTCTAGGTGTTCCGAAATGTCAAAGACTTTGGTGCCGTTGGCGATGGCGTGACCGTAAGTCCTCCTGGCTGTCATGCGACACGGTCCATGGCTCACCTGAACCTCCCAAACACTTGATCATTCACTGAACCAATCTGGACAGGATGATACTGCAGCCATCAAAAGCGCCATCAACTCCACTCGCAGCCGTCGGTGTGCCGAGGGTTGCAACGGCTCGACTCTGCACAATGCTGTTGTGTACTTCCCTTCAGGTAATTTTTCGGGGGGGCGAGGCGCTCAAGGGGCTGGTCAGCCCTGCGGTCCTGTGTTGGCGACCGCTGATTACCTGATGTCCGGCGAGCATGCTGACATGGCTTTTCAGGCACATACTTGGTCTCCAGCTCCATATATGCACTCTTCGGGACGCAGATGATTGGTAACGTAGGAGAATCCTCCCCCCTGACCTGACTATGCTCGGACATTTTCCTGCCAGGCAGCACGCACTGAGACAAAGTACAGCCCAATGACCCGCCGGTCATCAAAGGTGCCCCGTCTTTTGTTGGACTCGGTGTATTTTCCACCGATGAATATGTGCCCAACGGCGGCACCGGCCCTGACGGAAACGCCAAGGAATGGTACATCAACACGGTAGGCCATCCTCAACACGGTCCTCCTTTTGTGTGGGTTTCTCCTTGAACACTACATGTAGCTGACCAACCACCCAAGGCCAACTTCTATCGACAAATCCGAAACTTCAAGTTCGACATCACCCAGACCAACCCATATGCCTACATTTGTGCCATTCATTACCAGGTAGCGCAGGCGACCAGCTTGTCCAACGTCGAGTTCAATGTCGCCCCTCCTCCCACGACTCAACAGGCAATTTGTAAGGCTTTTTCAACGAAGAACTGAAGTCCGGGTGGACAAAGTGCAGTCACTGATTCTTTCTTAGTTGCTGAAAATGGGAGTGGTGGTGTCATGAGCGACTTGGTCTTCAACGGCGGCAATTTTGGCATCTGTACGTTCCCCCCGGGTTGCCGACATGCTGTACCTTGTGCGCCTACTCAAGGCACCCAAGGTCGGCAGCGATGGTAGTTTTTTGTTAGGTATGCTAATGAACTGGTGCGTGCAGATGGTGGTAGCCAGCAATTTACAGCTCAGCGACTAACGTTCAAGAACTGTGAAACTGCCGTCCAGCTCATTTGGGACTGGGGATGGGTCAGTGTCCTTGTCTAACCTCAATTTTGCAGAGCAACGAACTTGGGCTGACTATCTTTGCAGACCTGGAAGAGCATTGATATTTCCGGCTGTACGACTGGGTTCAAACTCATCTCTGAGGATGGTACCCACCATACGGGGTCCATGTTGCTGATGGATTCCAAGTTCACCAACACTGGCACCGCCATCTTGACATTCCCAGCCACGAAGGAACTCGCTCGGGGAACCACTGGCATTACCCTTGACAACGTTGCCTTTGCTAGCGTCAAAAACGCGGTGGTGGACACGGAAGGCAAGTCGTATCTCGCTGCGAGCGTTGGCAGTGTTGATACGTGGGTCCTCGGACCAATCTACTCTGACGGCCGAGTCAGGGGTGACTCTCTTTCCATGTCCTATGTCACCCCTCGTGAGAAGTCCCTGCTTGGATCCTCAGTGTCGGGGCTTCCAAAGGCGCCGTTCTTTGAGAGAGCAAGACCTCAATATGGAGGTGAGGGAGCTGGGTCCTTCGTTCACATGAAGGACTATGCCAAAGGTATTGAGAATCACCTCACTCCAACTTTTGCCCTGGGCATGCTAACCCGACGCTAGGTGACGGGTCCACCGATGACACCGCGGGCTTTCAGAAGGCACTTGACGACAACGCAGGCTCAAAAATCATCTTCGTCGACGCCGGGTCATACATCCTGACCGATACGGTCACGATTCCCGCGGGAACCAGGATTGTGGGTGAGGCTTGGTCCCAGCTGGTGGCCTCCGGGAACAAGTTTGGTGATGCTTCGTACGTCCAACCTCTCCGTGTCACAGACAGTGAGCTCCATGTGCTCCATTGCGGTAGACTGACGGGCCGCAATTTAGCAACCCTCGTCCTCTCATTCGAGTGGGGAAGAAGGGCGACGTGGGGAGTGTAGAGATACAGGATCTCCTCTTTACCTCCAAGGGAGCGACTCCCGGCGCTGTGTTCGTCGAATGGAACATCAAGGCCAGCTCGCCCGGAGCCGCCGCCATGTGGGGTAAGTCATTTTTACCTAGCCACATGCATCCGATGCATGTCTTGCACGGGGGGACGCAGGGGACGCAGAAAGCTGACATTCTCGCATCACAGATAGCCATGTCCGCCTTGGCGGCGCTGAGGGCACGAAACTCACCTCCAAGGAGTGCCCTCCTTCCACGTCCGGGACGAACAGTGGGTGCAATGTGGGCAGTCTGATGATGCACCTGAAAGAAGGTGCTTCAGCTTTGCTGGACAACGTCTGGCTTTGGCTGGCGGACCACGACATCGACGACCCGAATTGGGCCGATGACAATAACAACATGGTGATGTCCCCTGACCCAAACTCAAGTTCCCTACTATTGTCGCTCAGCCCCAATTCCCTATGGTTCACATCGCGCCCAAGTAACACCTCCCTCCTCCCCTCCCCTTCCCCCGACCTCTCTTCCTTCCCGCCCGGGCCGAACCAACGTGAGCGTGCGTGAAAGGCGCAAGGCCGCAGGTCTTTCGTCAAGCGTGAAGACGAAATGAGGCTAACACGAACTCTGCGGTTATCCAGGTACAAATGTCTGCATATGTCGCTCGTGGCCTGCTTGTGGAGAGCACCGATGCAACCTGGCTGTACGGAACGTCTTCCGAACACGCTGTGATGTATCAGTACAACTTTTGGAAGGCAAAGAACGTCTTTGCTGGGATGATCCAGACTGAATCACCCTATTACCAGCCCACCCCCAAGCCCCCGGCTCCGTTTGCTGGGACGGTTGGCCAATTTCCTGGTGATTGGAGATATGACTGTCAGAGCAGTGGGGCTTCTGGCTGTGATGCCTCCTGGGCTCTCCTGATCCGAAACTCGACTGAGATCTTCATCGCCGGTGCGGGCCTCTACTCTTGGTTTACGACCTACACTCAAGACTGTGGTAAGTTGCGAGACGCGCCCAAACCCCAGTTCCCGACATCCTGGATATCTCTTCCAATCTAACAACGTCAGTCGATACAATGAATTGTCAGAAGAGCTTGGCTCTCATTGCCAACAATTTTGAACACGTCCGAATCCACAACCTCATCACCATCGGCGCAACCAACATGATCGAATCGGACGGCTACCAGATCAAGTCTGCAGACAACCTGGCTGTCGATTTCCATCCTTACTGGAGCCAGATCTCGGTGTTCGATCCAATTCAGAACGAGCCGGACCGGTGCCGCGACCGGCTGACGGAGCCGGGCAGCGACGACCCTCAGCAGGACGGCCACTACCCACCTGCTCTCCCCGTGGGGACCAATTTGCCTGCGCTTCCGACCAAAAACTACCTCACGATTGTGAACGGAACGCCATATCGCTTCAGGCTCACTAGCACCCACACCAACCAGATGAAAGATTGGGAGTGGCATGATATTCCAGCGGGTGAGTCCAGACATCCCAACTTGCAATTCTCCTTGCGAGGAAGGCCTCTGGGGGAGCTAAGATCCCAACTAACACCGCGTTTCAGGCGAGTCGAGACAAAACACATTTGAGTACAGGGCAACGGAATACGCCGTCGATGACAAGGGCGAAGCGTATTACGAGATTGAGGGCACTGGCAAGACGTTCGTCGTCTTGGTTCGGACCGACTATGCAAACAATGGCGAGCATTTCCTTGTGAAGATGGATTACCGGGGCCTTTCGACAAGAGATGCAGGACAGGGAACAATCTTCCCCATTTACACATCAGGCGGCGGGCATGGAATCGAGTGGGTTCTGACGGGCAGCGAGGATTACGGGTACTGGTCGAGCTACAGTCCCCCAGAAGACTGGATGCATTCCATCCTCGACGTGATCGGGGAGCGCAAGCTGAAGCACGTCTGCATGCCCGGATCTCACGACGCCGGCATCTACCAGATTGGCAGCACAGCAGGTGGAGGTTGGTGTCCAAGATCTCACCCCGTCCGTCCCCCAAGGTGTCCCGTCCGCTGACTTTGAAACACCACCCAGCGAGCGCGGGGAACTGTCAGACTCAGGATCTCACAATCCTCGAGCAGATGCGACGTGGATCTCGTTACTTTGACATTCGTCCCGTGCTTGGAGACGGCGGGAAGTACTTGATGGGACATTACTCAACTGACAGCATCAAGGCGGGGTGCAACGGCGGCTCCCTGGATGACCTGGTCTCGGACACGAACAAGTAGGTCTCCTCTGCCGCGCCGCGCCGTGACGCCGTTCTGAGAGGGTTTGCTGATGCTGACATGCGAGCAATCAGGTTCTTGACGACCAATGCCGAGCTTGTGATCTTGTACCTGTCGCACGGCTATGACACAGATAACGGCTACACGGACTTCACGGACAAACAGTGGGATGGCGCCCTGGACATCCTGGAGAAAATCGACAAGAAGTGCGCCAATGTGGCGAAAGACGATCTCACCGAGGCCACCATGAACGAGTACATTGGCAAAGGAGGTTGCGCCCTCATCGTCACCGACGGCGGGACCGAGCGCGCATCCAAGGGCATCTACCGCAGCAGCCGATTCCCAAGGAAGGACGACTTCTCGGACTCGAACGATCCCCCCTACATGGCCGACGACCAGATCGCCAAGCTCCAAAGGCATCGCAACATCCGCGATCCGGCCTCGGATGCCAATGCCGACACCTTCTTCGTTCTCTCGTGGACCCTGACGTCCAAGGACGGGGACCTCATCTTCCAGACGATCCGCGCGTACGCGCGCCTCGCCCACGACACCCTGGCTTGGAAGGCCTTCTCGGCCTTTACCCCGTTCTCGTTCCCCAATGTGTTGTACGTCGACTACTTTGGCGGCGTCCGCGCGACAGACTATGACTCGGCCAAGAGCGATCTTGCGGCCATGGCGATGGCTGTCAACCTGCAGATCGCGAGCCAGAACTGTTATGTGGGCGGCGGCAAGATGGGCCCTTGAGGTGAGCTCGAGGTGAGGTAGGCGACAGAGCATGTGCTGCAAACTCCATGGGCTTGGTTCGGGCTCAGTGGGATGGCGCAGGGTGGCCGGGACGGGAGGCTTTGCCAGAAGCAAGGGGGGGTGATGTGCATAACATTGGGGTTCCAACAAATAGAATGCTTGCCCACATTTTGAGTAACCCAACCCCGGAATGGACCTCGGCACCAGAGTGTGGGGAAGATCGACAAGTCACGCGGTCGCTTGGGGATGGGGAACGGCCGCCCTACAGCATATCGCAAGCTAAACCACTTTTGGATCAACCGAGAGATGTTATTGAGTCGTTCCCTGGACACAGAAGATGCGAAGAGGGGAACTTGCCCACTCGAGCTCGCATCACACACATGTGATGCGGCGAGGCACTAGTGGGAAATCCTGTTGTCGGTGCCATTGTTGATAGCATCACACAGATCCTACGCAGCTTGTTTGTTAGAACAACCCAAGTCCAAGATCGGTTGTGACCTCCGCTTTTTAGCGTCAGTCACTGGCTTGCGAGCTTGCTCACGCTGAGTTATTATCCTCCCACGCACGTAAATCTGGCCGTGGGTCGCCAGCCCACAGTGTGTCTGTGCCTCTTGCCTTGTGGACCACTCCTGGCAACACCATCATCCATCGCCAGCTCCATACTTGGCGGTCTGTCTTGCATATTTGAAACAGTCGTTGTGTCGAAGCCATGGCCAACCGATCCGGAGGCGGCTCAGAAAGCCCCGTTGTACAAGGAGCAGATACTCGAC
>Ga0247823_10000698_pt1 | contig 28347 bp, 22 predicted proteins | sample 13C_PalmiticAcid_2_FD_192426 | JGI IMG/M metagenome (GOLD analysis project Ga0247823, IMG submission 192426) | Soil microbial communities from agricultural site in Penn Yan, New York, United States - 13C_PalmiticAcid_Day30 | ecosystem: Environmental > Terrestrial > Soil > Agricultural land...
GGGCGAATAGCCCCGACCGACGCGCGATTTTGCAATCCGCAGCGATTCCGATCGCGCGCGCACGGTCTCGCGCGCCACTTCCAGCCGCGCGTCGAGGCCGCGCAGCGTGACATAATTGCTCGCCACAGCCGCCGCGACCGACAGTTGCACCGAATCGTGCGCCGCCTCGCTCGCGAACCAGCTATCGCGCGCCGCCGATTTCTGGTCGGCAAGGCGACCGAACAGATCGACTTCATAGGCGACCTGGACTTGCGGCTGCGCAAAATTCTGCTCGGACGGCTGGCCGAAGGCGCTCACCGACCGCGACCGCCCACCGCTGATCGTCGCGTCGATTGTCGGCAGCGTCTGCGCCCGTGCAAGCGCGAGATTGGCGCGCGCCTCGCGCACCCGCCCCGCGGCAACCCCGATGTCGCTGTTGTACGCCAGCGCCTTGTCGATCAAGGCCGCCAAGGTCGGATCGCCGAACGACTTCCACCAGTCGCGCTGCAGCGGCGCGGACGGGCCGGCGTCGGTGCGCCACGCCACCGGCGGTGCGACGGGCGCCACCGGGGCGGTCGCGACCTTCGGCCCGGCACAGGCCGCGAGGCCGCCGGCCAGCAAGGCGGCCAGCGCGAGCCGCGACATCCTCATCGCCGCGATCCGCTGCTCGTGTCGATATGAACCTCCACCGACATCCCGGGCCGCAGCCGCTTCGCCACCGGTTGCTTGTCGTCGATCTTGATCCGCACCGCGATCCGCTGCGCCACCTTGACGAAATTGCCCGTGGCGTTGTCGGCTTTCAGCACGGCAAATTCGGACCCCGCCGCCGGCGACAGATTTTCGACCCGCCCGGTCAGTTCGGCGCCGCCGAGCGCGTCCACCGTGAAGCGCGCGCGCTGGCCGATTGCCATCTTGCCGGTCTGCGCTTCCTTGAAGTTCGCAATGACCCAGACATTGTGCGGAACGACCGACAGCAATTGCGTGCCCGCGGTGACATAGGCGCCCAAGCGCACCCCGACTTCGGACAATTGGCCGTCGGCGGGTGCGCGGATGATCGTATTGTCGAGGTCGATCTGCGCGAGGCGAAGCTGCGCCTTCGCCGACTCGACCGCGGCCTCGAGACCGGCGCGGCCGACGACGACGGTGCGGACGTCCTGCGTGCCGATCGCCCGGCTGGCGCGCGCCTGTTGCACGCCCGCCTGCGCCGCGAGCAGCGCCGCACGCGTCTGGTCGAATTCGCGGGTCGATATCGATCCGTCGGCAACGAGCGCGCGGGCGCGGCGCATGTCGGCTTCGGCCCGGACCAGCTGCGCCTGCGCGTTGGCGATGCCGGCATTCTGGCTGTCGGTGGCGACCTCGCGCGACCGCTGCGCCTGCGCCGAATTGGCAAGCGCCGCCTGCTGCGCCGCGACGTTCGCTTCCGCCTGCGCGACGCGCGCGCGATAGATGCGGTCGTCGATCGTCGCGAGAATCTGACCCGCCTTGACCTCGGCGAAATCCTGCACGGGAACGCGGGTGACATAGCCGCTGACCTGCGGGCTGATGATCGTCACGCGTCCGCGCACATAGGCGTTGTCGGTCTTTTCCGCGCCGCCGGAAAAGGGCGGGAGCTGCCACGAATAAAGGATGGCGAGGATCGCCAATGCGGCCGCCACGACGATGACGATGACGGTCGTTCGGGTCTTGTCCGGCGGTCGCCATGCCGATGGCGGCGCATCGACCTGCGGGTCGGAAGGCGGCGCAGCTTCGGACGCGGGGGGCTGCGCTTTGGGTGCGGCTTTGGCGGTTTCCGCTGCCGGTGCGGGTTGCGGCGTGTTCGCCTCTGGCTTTTCGCTCATCTCATTGCCCCTGTCCGGCCTGCGCCTGAAGACGCTGTACCAGTAATATTACCGGCGACGGCTCGTTCCGTCGACGGATCGCGCGACTGATCATGAAGCCCCATATCGTGGTCAAGACCGCGAGTACGCCAACCAGCAGGAATACGTCATTATACGCGAGTATATTGGCTTCGCGCGTGACTTGCTGGCTGAGCAGCGCGGCGCCCTCCGCACTGCGTAGTACCGGATCGCCAATCGTTCCGGCAACGATGCGGCTCCCCGCGCCGAGCCGCGCCGCGACCAGCGGATCGCTCGCGACGATATTCTGGACCAGTTCGTGCGAGTGATATTTCTCGCGGACCGTCTGGAACGTCCCGAGCAGGGTGCCGCCGGCGAGACCGCCGATGCTCTGGCTCATGCTGAACAGCACGACAAAGCTGATGAAATTCTTCCCGCCCGCGAGCAAGGTCCGCGCGATGCCGATCACCATCGCCTGGGCAAGGAAGAGCAAGGATGCGAAACCGATCAGTGCCTGGCTGAGGTAGAAATGGCTTGGGCGGGTGAGGTTGGTCGCATTGGCGTCCATGAAGGATGCGATCACGATCAATATGACCGCGATGATGATCGGCCGCGTCAGATTATCGGGGCGAAACGTCAAAACCGCGGTTGCAAGGCCGGCGATAGACGCGAAAACCACGATCAGGTTCAGCGTGACCAGTTGGTCGTTGATCAGGCCGACTGTGCTGAGAAACCCGATCGAACCGAATGCCTGTTCGGATAACAGGATGCGGACCGATGCGGCGACAGCCATCAGTCGGAGCATCTCGCGCGTGCCGAGCCAGCGCGTGTTGATGAGCGGGTTCCGGCGATGATGCTCGACGAGAATCGCCGCGGCGATCAGCGCGACGCTCGCCGCCATCGACCAGCCGATCCACGGCCGCTCGGTCCACCACTGGATCCGCCCCTGCGACAGCACCGCGATCAGCAGCCACAATCCCGGCGCCAAGAGGCCGAAGGTCAGGAAATCGAGCGGTTCGAACACTTTTTCGCGCTCGCTCGGCGGCAGCGGCTGCGCCATCACCGCCGCGAGCGTCGCCAGCGCCATCCCGAATTCGAACCAATAGAGATTGTGCCAGTCCCCCCAGATGAGCAGCCCGGGCGAGAGCACGCGCGCGAGCGGGGTGGCGATCTGTGGGATACAGATGCCGATCATCACCGCGGCTAGCCGCTTCGACGCGGGCAGCGCCTGGAAAAAATAGAGGATGGTCAGCGTGGAGAGCCCGCTCGCCGCAATCCCGCTCATCGCGCGCACAGCGACAGAGGTCCAGAAATCGTGGATGAACAAGTGCATCAACGTCGTCACGGCATAGGCGGCGAGCGTGTAACGGATGAACGGTTGCAGCCCGAACTGCTGGCGATATTTGACCAGCAACAGGTTCGCCGTGACATTCGTCATGAAATAGGCCGCGGTCAGCCACGCCGCCTCGTCGCTGTTGAGCCCCAGCGTCCCCTGCGCGAAGTTGAGGTTGACCGTGACGAGCGCGTTGCCAAGGCCGCCGGTGATCCCGATCAGACAACCGATCAGGAAATGGCGCACCATGCGCGAGGTCGGATGATCGGGATTGGCGGGCGATCCGGGAAGCGTCGGCCGCTCATGGGGCTTGAAGACATATTCCGCCATGGCGCGCTATGCGAGCTTCGCGATCACAGGGACGCCGCGGGCGAAGTCGTGACCGCCGTGATCGCAGCACCCAACGGGCTGCGGCGAGTCGGTTCGATAATCATGATTTTCCTTACCGCATCGAGCGCAGGGTTGCAGCCTCTTAGGTGGCGGTCTTCCCTGAACTTCTCAGCTGGAATACGTCTTCCAAAGCCACGCGGCGCAGGCCAGATCCTGCACGATCGAGCCCAAAGATTTATAGATGGTGACGTCCGACGCCGCGAGGCGGCCTGGCGCGGAACCCGAAAAGACATGCCCGATCTCGGGCAGGACATGTGCCTCCGTGACGAGCCCGGCGTCGCGCGCGCGCAGATATTCGGCGCCCTGTGCGATCACGCCCTCGCGATGATCGGGCACGAAACGCGCGCGCGCGACCAGCGCTTCGTCGATCTCGGACGGGCCGGCACGGCTTGAACCGACCGCATTGATATGCGTTCCGTCCGCAACATGCTCATCGAGCAGGATCGGTTCGGGGGCGCCGGTAAGTGTGCAGATGATGTGGGCTCCGTCCGTCGCCTCGGCGACCGATGCGACCGCTTGTACGGCAAGGTCGAAATCGTTGGCGACGCGATCTGCAAGGCTGGCTGCCTTTTCGGGCGAACGGCCCCATATCCGCACCTCATCCAGCACACGGACATGACGGATCGCTGCGACATGGTGCCACGCCTGTTCGCCCGTCCCCATGATTGTGAGGCGGCGGGCATCGGTGCGGGCGAGCGCCCCGGTCGCCGCTGCCGATGCGGCGGCCGTCCGGATCGCGGTGACCTCGCTGGCGTCGATCACGCACACCGGCGCCCCGCTCGCGCGATCGAACAGGATGATGACACCCTGATGCGAGCTGCCATGCGCTGCGGCGGCGGGAAAGATGCTGATGATCTTCGCGCCGAATCCCGCGCCGTCGAGTGCACCCGGCATAACCCCGAACAGATCGCCGCCGTCGAGGTCGATGATCCCGCGCAGCAACTGCCGGCTCCGCCCTTCGGCGAGCGCGATCATCGCTTCGCGCATCAGGCCGATGCACGTCCGGTGGTCGAGCCGCTCGCGGACTTCCTCCGCATCGATAAAGCGGATCGGCTCAGCCACCCCATACGCTTTCGGCGTGGCGCAGGAAATTGAGCCCCATGATCTTTTCGATCCGGCGGCTCGAATAACCGCGCGCGGCGAGCAGGCTGATGAGTTTCCGGAACTGGTCGGGCCCGCGCAGGTCGACGACGAAGGGATAAGTATCGGGGCGTTCGCCCGCGGCGCTGATCCCCGCGGCGCGCCGCTCGGCAATCTCCTTGGCCAGCACGGCTTCATACGCCCGCAGATCGTCGATCTGGCCGATATGGCCATCGGTGCCGATCCCGACATGGTCCTCGCCGCAGATATTCACCGCGTGGTCGATGTGGTGGACGACATCCTCGGCGCGCGCGTGGCCCGAAATGTTGAGGAAGGGCATGAAATAGATGCCGATAAAGCCGCCCTTTTCAGCAACGAGCCGCAACTCGGCGTCGGTCTTGTTGCGCGGCAGATCGGTGACCGCGCGGCAACCGGTGTGGTTGATCGATATCGGCGCCTTCGACACGCGCGCGGCTTCGAGGCAGGTCTGTTCGCCGCTATGCGACAGGTCGACGATCATTTTCTGCGCATTGAGCCGTTCGATCACCTCGCGCCCGAACGGCGTGAGCCCGCGATTGCCCGGCGCCATCGATCCGTCGCCGAGCTGGTTCGCCGGATTATAGGTGATCTGGAAAATGCGCACGCCCATGTTGGCGAAGATGTCGACGCGGGCGGCGTCCTTGCCCATCATCGCGCCGTTCTGAAAGCCGTAGATCAGCCCGATCTTCTTTTCGGCCTTGGCGCGGCGGATGTCGGCCGCGCTCAAAATCTTGAGAAGGTCGCGCGGATAGCGGCGGAGCAGCATATCCATTTCGGCGACGTCGGCGACGCTCTTTTCGAACGGTTCGGCCGGGCCCGCGACATAGCCGAGGGTACAGTTGATCGCGGTGATACCCGACGCATGCGCTTCGGCAAGCACGCGTGGCGAAAAAGGATCGGGTGCGTCCTGGATATTCGGGTCGGCGAGCCCGCCGAGCGCATTGACGATCACCCATTTGCGGCCGTCGGGTGCTGCGGCGGCGCGTGCCGCGGTGGGCAGTAGCGACGTGGCGGCAATGCCAGCTGCGCTCGCGAGCATCGTGCGCCGGTCAATCGTCATTTCCAAGCTCCTTCGCGGTCGGTGCGGCATAATCGGCGCGCCGATATTCGCGGCCGCGCTTCACGGTCATTTCGATGCGTTCGATATTGCCGATATCGGCCAGCGGGTCCGCCGTCAGTATGACGAAGTTCGCGAGCTTGCCGGGCTCGATCGACCCCATATCCCGATCCTGCCCGGCGGCGCGCGCGCCGACGAGCGTCGCCGAATGGATGACCGCGAGTGGCGGCATGCCGACGTCGCGCGCCAGATAGCGGAGTTCGGCGTGGACTTCAGGCCAGGCGTCGCCTGCCTTGTTCGTGAAATCGGTACCGGTCGAAATCGGCAATCCTGCGCGCCACGCTTGCTGCGTCAGGCGGATCGTCTGGGGGCCCGTGCAACGGAGCGGCTTGGCTTTCGGGTCGGCTTTACGCTCGGCCTCGAACTTGACGAACAGGCTGCCAGTCGCGTCGAGGATCGTACCCTTTTTGCGCATTGCATCGAACAGCCGGGCGACGACCGGATCGTCGCCCGTCGGCGCGAGCAACGCCTCGTCGACCGGGGTGCGGTCCTGATAGGCGGCGAGCATGTCGGGCTGCGCTTCGTAGCCGAGATAACAGACATGGCTGATCGAATCGACGCCCGCCGCGATCACCTCGGCGGGGCGGGCAGGGAAGACTGCGCTGTGCGCCCAGATCATCAGCTTTTGGCGATGCGCCTCGACGGTGATCGCCTTGACGCGCTCAGCGGAAAGGTTGGCGTAGATCTTGATCGCGTTCGCCGACGTGCCGCGTGCCAGCGTGACCGCGGTTCGCAGATCGGTCTTCTTGTCGATCGCCTGCATCCACGGCGCGGTCCCCGGCGTGAAACCCCGGCTGACCGCGAGGACGCGCGGATCCGCGAAAAACGACGGCCCTGCCATCAGCGCGGCATAATAGATATCGGGCGCGGGAATCTCTCCGACCAACGACGCACGCGAAAGCTCGCCCACCGCGCGCAGATCGTCGGCCATGTCGCGCACCGCCGTGACCCCGCCATAGAGGTTTCGGCGCAGGATCGCTTCGGCGCGCGCGCGGTTCGGCGGGGTGGCGAGATGGACGTGGCTGTCGATCAGGCCGGGGATGACGAAACGGCCGGACAGGTCGACCCGGCGCGCGGCTCCGGCTTGCAACGCCGGACCGTCGTGCGCCCCAATGGCCACGATCCGTTCGCCGTCGATCAAAATGTCCTGCCCGGCGCGCGCGGGACCGCCGGTGCCGTCGATGACCGTCACATTGGTGTAAAGCACCTGTTCGGCCGCAAGCGAGGGCGCCGCCACCATCAGCGATGCGGCGAAGCCAAGCGACTGAAAGGCGGCGGCGAGCGCGGGTGAGCGTGAACGGACCGATGTCATGGGCCCGTGGCTAGCGCCCTCATTTCATGTCCGCAATCGCCGGGTCCCCGCTACCGGCGAAAAGCGGTCCTCCGGACATGTTTCAGCTATTTTGTCAGAAGTCATATTTCAGCGTTACCCGCGCATTTCGCGGCTCCCCATAGACAAAGCCCGGGAACCAGACGTTGCCGCTGAAAAAGCGCTTGTCGAAGAGATTGTCGACGTTGACCTGCAACGACAGTGCTTCGGTCAGGTCGTAGCGCGCCATGATATTGGCGATGGCATAGGCCGGCTGGCCGATCCGCTCCTCGACATTCGAGCCGGGATTGACGGCGGTCACCGGCGGACGGCTTTCCCATTTCATCGCGCCGCCGACGCTCAGGCCGTCGAGCGTTCCGCTAAAGTCGTACCGGGTCGCGAAGTTGAACACGCGGCGCGGCTGGTGCGCGAGCACATGCGCGCCATCGGCGTCCTTCGCGCTATAGTCGCTCCAGCCCGCGCTGACGTCCCATTGCGAGGTGATCTTGCCGACGATTTCCAGCTCATAACCCTTGGCAACCGTTCCCTTCATGCCGCGGTAGGCCTGAATGGGGGTGCCGGGGATCAGGCCGTCGGCGACCGCCAGATTGTCCTGTTCGATGCGATAGACCGAGACCGTCGCCAGCAACTGGCCGTCGAGCAGCAGCGCTTTCAGGCCGGCTTCATAATTTGTGCCTTCGAGCGGATCGATCAGATTGTTGTTGCGGTCGCGCAGATCGCCCTGCGGCTTGAAGATATTGGTATAGCTCGCATAGGCGGAGAGATTGGCCGTCAGGTTATAGACCAGCCCGACATAGGGCGTGATCTGGCCCTTGTACGACAGGCTGTAAGGCGAACCGTACAGGCTCTCATGCTCTTCGCGCTTGTAATAGCTGACGCGCCCGCCACCGATGAGTTTCAGACCCCCGATCAGGCTGATCCGCGTCGAGGCGTACACCGCCGCTTGTGTCGTATTGCCGAAACCGGACATGTCATATCGCTCGCCCCATTCGGGCTCGGCGAGCCGGCCGTCGAAGTTGTTGAAATCGGCGATCGGGTCGATCGCGACCGGATCGCGGTTCGTCCAGCCGTTATCGACGCGGCTCGCCATCGCGCCGAACGCGAGGTCGTGCCGGCCGCCCAGCAAGTTGAAGCTGCCGCTGGCCTGGATGCTGCCATGCCATTGCTCGGGATCGTTCTTGTACCAGTAACCCGACGTGCCCACGCCCGCGCCGGTCACGCGATCGGGCAGGCCGTCGAGCCACAGCAGCTTCGAGTTTTCGAGTCCCTTGTGATAGCCGATGTCGCCGCGAATTTCCCAGTCGCCGCCCAATTTGCGCTTGAGCGTGGCAAAGGCCGAAATCTCGGTGGTGTTCCAAAGTCCCCAGTCGGCGCCGGTGGTCTTGGAACGCGGCCAGTCGGTGCGTGTGCCGTCACTGTACCAATAGGGCAACTGCGCCCACATGATCGCGTCGCGCTCGTCGCGCTGATAGCTTGCGCCGATCGACAGCGTCGTGCGGTCGCCCAGATCGGCGTCGATCACGCCATAGAGGAGGACGCCCTTTTTCTTTTCCAGATCGACGAAGCTGTCCTGCGTGTAGGCCTGCGCGACCGCGCGTGCGCGCACCGTCCCCGCGGCATTGAGCGGCGATTGCACGTCGAGCGTTGCGGCGAAGCGATCCCACGATCCGGCCTCGAGGCTGATGTCGCCGGAAAATTCGCTTGTCGTCGCATGCTTGCGGATCAGGTTGACGACTGCCGACGGGTCGCCCGCGCCCTGCATCAGGCCGGCGGCGCCGCGCACCAGGTCAACGCGCTCATATTGCGCGGTGCTGGTCTCGCCAAAGCCGACATTGCCATTTTCGAACGGCGCGCCGTCGAGCTGGAAGTTCTGCACCTCGAAACCGCGCGCGGTGATCGCGCTGCGGCCGCGGTCGATATCCTTTTTGGAAATGCCGACGGTAAAGTCGAGCGCGTCGTTGATTGTGTTAAACCCCTGGTCCTGGATCTGCTGCTGCGTAATCACGCTGATCGTTTGCGGCGTTTCGAGCGGGGAGAGCGGAAGCCCGGTTGCGGCGGTGGGCTGATCGGTCCGGCCATAGGCGGTCACGACGATGGCATCGCCCGGTTCTTCGTCGGTCGCCGTCGGCGGCGCATCCTGCTGCGCCTGAGCGAATGTCGCGGTATACAGAAGCGCCGATCCGGTCAGCAGCAAACGAATGGAACGGCGCATCTTTTTCCCCTTTTGTCGGCGGCAAGGCCGCGTCGGTGATGCGCCACTAATGCGAGTAACTCGCATTTGCAACATTGTTTGAGGCTAATTCCTCGACGTCGACGTTTCGAGGGCTTCCGGCGGGGCAAACAATCTCGGCAGGCGGCGACCTGCCAGCTTCGCATCGCCCGGTGCGACGCTTGTTTTGCAGCGCATTATTATGTTACCTCTTCGGCACGAATCCGAAATTTTCTGAGCCGACGCGGTCATAAGTCGCGCGGTACGACTGCCTGATCTTTCCCGTGGGCATCCGCGCCTGTCGGCAAACAGAAACAGAAACGGAGAAACGCGGTGCAAACTCCCGAAGAATATGAGCTGTCCCGGCGCGGCGTGCTGGTTGGCGGCGCGGCGTCGGTTGCGACGGTGACGCTTGTTCCGATCGGCGCGGCGACGGCTGCCAGCCCGGCGGCTGCGGCGCCGCCGACGGCCAAGGTGGCGTTCAACGTCAACGGTCAGGCCCGCGAGCTGGAGCTCGATACACGCGTGTCGCTGCTCGACGCGCTGCGCGAGCATCTGCACCTGACGGGTACCAAAAAGGGCTGCGACCATGGCCAATGCGGGGCGTGCACCGTGATCGTCGACGGGCGTCGGATCAACAGTTGCCTGACGCTGGCGGTGATGCACGAGGGCGACACGATCACGACGATCGAGGGTCTTGGCACCCCCGACAAGATGCACGCGATGCAGGACGCGTTCGTGACCCACGACGGCTATCAGTGCGGCTATTGCACCCCGGGCCAGATCTGCTCGGCGGTCGCAGTGCTCGATGAGATCAAGGCCGGTGTCCCCAGTCATGTCACCGCCGACCTGACCGCCGCGCCGCCGATGACCGCGACCGAGATTCGCGAGCGGATGAGCGGCAATATCTGCCGCTGCGGCGCTTATTCCAACATCATCGCAGCCATCACCGATGTGGCGGGAGTGAAGGCATGAAAAGCTTCACCTATGAACGCGTCGACACGCCCGCCGCCGCTACCGCCGCCTTCGCGCGTTCGAAAGGCGCGCGTTTTATTGCTGGCGGCACCAACCTCCTCGACCTGATGAAACTCGAGATCGAGACGCCCGGACATCTGATCGACGTCAGCCGCCTTGCGCTCGACAAGATCGAGCCGACGAGTGAGGGCGGGCTGCGCATCGGGGCGATGGTCCTCAACACCGACCTTGCCTCCGACGCGCGCATCCGGCGCGATTATGGCCTCGTCTCACGCGCGTTGGTCGCGGGTGCGTCGGGACAGCTTCGCAACAAGGCGACGACCGCGGGCAATCTGCTCCAACGCACGCGCTGCCCCTATTTTTACGACACCAACCAGCCGTGCAACAAGCGCCAGCCGGGCAGCGGCTGCGCCGCGATCGGCGGCTTCAATCGCACCCTTGCCGTCATCGGCGCGAGCGACGCGTGCATCGCGACGCATCCCAGCGACATGGCGGTGGCGCTGCGCGCGCTTGATGCGGCGGTCGAGACGGTCGATGCGGCAGGGAAGGCGCGGACGATCCCGCTTGCCGATTTCTATCGCGCGCCGGGCAAGACTCCGCATCTGGAGACGGTGCTGGCACCGGGCGAACTGATCACTGCGGTGACGCTGCCGAAACCCGTCGGCGGCACGCACATCTATCACAAGGTCCGCGACCGGGCGTCTTATGCCTTTGCGTTGATCTCGGTTGGACTGGTGGTGCAAAGGGACGGCACCGGGCGCGTCGCGCTCGGCGGCGTCGCCTACAAACCCTGGCGCGTCGAAGCGGCCGAGGCCGACCTGCCACGCGGCGCCAAGGCGGTGACCGCGAAGCTGCTTGCCGGCGCGAAGACCACCCACGAAAATGCCTATAAGCTGACGCTGGTCGAGCGCACGCTCGCTGGCGTGCTGGCGCAAGCGAAAGGCTGAGCCATGAAATTCGACACGCCCGCCGCCACCAACCCGATCGACCAGCTAAAGGTGATCGGCAAACCCACCAACCGCATCGAGGGTCCGCTCAAGACGACGGGCACCGCAGCCTATGCCTATGAGCATCAGGATTTCGCCAAGACGCAGGCCTATGGCTATGTCGTCGGGTCGGCAATCGCCAAGGGCAAGATCGCGTCGATGAATCTCGACGAGGCGCGCGCCGCGCCCGGCGTGCTCGCGATCGTCACCGCCGCCAATGCGGGCAAGCTCGACAAGGGCAATTTCAACACCGCCAAGCTGCTCGGCGGCCCCGCGGTCGACCATTATCATCAGGCGATTGCGATCGTCGTCGCCGAGACGTTCGAACAAGCGCGCGCGGCGGCTTCGCTCGTCCGCGTCGACTATGCGCGCGAAAAGGGCGCTTACGACCTGGCGGGTGCGCTCGACACGGCGATCACGCCGCCGACGGTCTTCGGCACCGCGCCCGACACCAATGTCGGCGATTTCGCTGCCGCCTTCGCCGCCGCACCGGTCCAGTTCGACGGACGCTATACGACCCCCGACCATGCCCATGCGATGATGGAACCGCACGCGTCGATCGCCAATTGGGAAGGCGACAAGCTGACGCTGTGGACCTCGAACCAGATGATCGCCTGGTCGGTCGGCGATGTTGCCAAGACGCTGGGCATCCCCAAGGAGAATGTCCGGCTGATCTCGCCCTATATCGGCGGCGGTTTCGGCGGAAAATTGTTCGTCCGCACCGATGCGATCCTCGCCGCTCTGGGCGCGAAAGCCGCGAAGCGGCCGGTCAAGGTCGCATTGCCGCGGCCGCTGATGATCAACAATACAACCCACCGCCCTGCGACGATCCAGCGCGTCCGCATCGGCACGACCGCGGATGGAAAGATCACCGCGATCGGTCATGAAAGCTGGTCGGGCGACTTGCCCGGCGGCGGTCCCGAAACCGCGGTCGCCCAGACGCGCCTTCTCTATGCCGGCGAAAATCGCATGACCGCGATGCGGCTCGCGGTGCTCGACCTGCCCGAAGGCAATGCGATGCGCGCCCCCGGTGAGGCGCCGGGGCTGATGGCGCTCGAAATCGCGATGGACGAGATGGCGGAGAAGCTGGGTATCGATCCGGTCGAGTTCCGCGTCCTCAACGATACGCAGGTCGACCCCGAAAAGCCGAGCCGCCCATTTTCGCAGCGCCGGCTCAACGAGTGCCTGAAAACCGGCGCCGAGAAATTCGGCTGGGCCAGGCGCGGCAAGCCCGGCGTGACCCGCGACGGACGCTGGCTTGTCGGCATGGGGGTCGCGGCGGCCTTTCGCAACAATATCAACGAAAAATCGGCGGCGCGTGCGCGGCTCGCCGCGTCGGGCGTCGTGACGATCGAAACCGATATGACCGACATCGGCACCGGCAGCTATACAATCATCGCGCAGACCGCCGCCGAGATGATGGGCGTGCCGCTCGACAAGGTGGTGGTGAAACTCGGCGATTCCTCCTTTCCCGTCTCGGCGGGATCGGGTGGACAATGGGGCGCGAACAGCTCGACCGCCGGCGTCTATGCCGCCTGCGCGAAACTGCGCGACGCGGTGACTCAAAAGTTGGGCGTGAACGCCGCCGATGCCGTCTTTGCCGATAGCAAGGTCAAGGCGGGGCGGCGCAGCTTCGCGCTGGGTGATGCCGCAAAGGACGGCGAGATCGTCGCCGAGGACATGATGGAATATGGCGACCTCGCCGAGAAATTCCAGCAATCGACCTTCGGGGCGCATTTCGCCGAGGTCGGCGTCGATGCGATGACGGGCGAAATCCGCGTCCGGCGGATGCTCGCGGTATGCGCGGCGGGGCGCATCCTCAACCCCAAGGCGGCGCGCAGTCAGGTGATCGGCGCGATGACGATGGGCGCGGGCGCGGCGCTGATGGAGGAACTCGCGGTCGACAAACGCTTCGGCTTTTTCGTCAACCACGACCTTGCCGGATATGAGGTGCCGGTCCACGCCGACATTCCGCATCAGGACGTGATCTTCCTCGACGAAACCGACCCGACGACCTCACCGATGAAGGCGAAGGGCGTCGGCGAACTCGGCATTTGCGGCGTCGCTGCGGCGGTCGCGAACGCGGTGTACAACGCGACGGGTGCGCGCGTGCGCAACTATCCGATCACGCTCGACAAGTTCATCGACAAATTGCCGGAGATGACGTGATCGCGATACGCCGCGATCAGCGGGCGGGCAGGTCGCCCGGCCGGTCGATATCCAGCAGTTCGTCGGCGTGCGCGTGTACGAGCGCGGCATCGGCGAGCAGGGCTTTGCCGCCGCGGTCGCCTTCGCCGCCTTGCAGCTTTTCGAACAGGGCGCGGGCGAACAGTGCCGGCGGCATTGTCGCGGCACCATTCGTCGTCGCGACGACGGGTGCGGTTGACGGATCGAAGCACGCCAGCAACTCGCGCAAATGGCCAATGCTGACGAAGGGCATATCGGCAAGACAGATTAGCGCCGCGATTTCTGGCCCCAGTGCGGCCTCGACAATGCCGCACGACAGGGATTGCGACAGTCCGCGTTCGGAGTGCGCGTTGACGACAATTTCGAAACCTTCCGCTGCGAGCTGCCGCGCGAGCATGCCATGGTCGTCGGGACAGACGGCGATCCGCCGCCCCGGCGTCAGCTCGACGACCCGCCGCGCGGCGTGCAGCGCCAGCGGTTCGCCCCCGAGAGGCGCCAGCAGCTTGTCCTCGGCGCCGAACCGCTGCGACGTGCCCGCTGCGAGCAGGATGGCGGCGACGTTCGCGGCTTCGACCATGGCTCTTGTCCCTTCCGCCATTCTTTGCGCCCCTTTCAGAGCAAACATCGGATGATAGCAACCACGCCGGCCGACATATTGCGCTTTGCCCTCGACCGGAGCCGGGAGGGTGTCGGGACGATCCTCGTCACGCTCACTGCGATCGAGGGGTCGTCGCCGCGGGCGATTGGCGCTCAGATGGCGGTGGCCGAGGACGGACGATATGTGGGGTCCTTCTCGGGGGGCTGCATCGAGGCGGCGGTCGTCGCCGAAGCGATCGGAAGGCTAGCCGACGGGCGCGCCAAGCTGGTGCGGTTCGGCGCGGGGTCGCCCTATCTCGACATCCGTCTCCCGTGCGGCGGCGGGATCGACCTTCTGTTCAACCCCAACCCCGATCCGGATGCAATCGCGGAGCTCCTGTCGCGGCATGATCGCCGCGAAGCGGCCGTGTTGCGGCTCGCGGACGATGGCGTGTTTTTGGCCGCCATGTCCGAAGGCGATGGAGCGGGCTGGCGCGATGGGGGCTTCCGACTCTGCTATGCACCAACGCTCCGCGTCGTCGCGATCGGGCAGGGCGAAGAACTTACGGCGCTCGCGCGGCTCGCGGCGAGCTTCGGCGCCGATGTCAGCGTGCTTTCGCCCGACGAACGCGCCTTGGCGGACCTGACCGCCGAAGGCTTCGACACCGTCCGGCTGACCGCGCGCACGTCGCTGCCGCCGGTGCGTACCGACCCATGGACTGCGATCCTTTCGGTGTTTCATGATCGCGACTGGGAGGAAGAATTGCTGCCGCACGCGCTGCGCCTTCCCAGCTTTTACATCGGCGCGATCGGCAGCCGGCGAACGCAGGATATCCGGCTCGACACGTTGCGGACAGCCGGAGTGCCGGAGGATTTGCGCCTAAAGCTTCGGACGTCGGTCGGCTTGATACCTGCGACGCGCGACCCGGCGACGCTGGCGCTGTCGGCGCTATCGCAGATCGTTCAGGAATATCATCGCGTCGGCAGTGGAGCCGTGAGCTCGGCAAACGCAGCTGACTACGCAACAAGCGGCGATCTCGTGGACCAGACACTTCGGGCCTGATCAGTCGGGGCGCGGTGCCGCCTGATATCGGTTGTCGAGGCTGATCGCGCGCCGTTCGTCGAGATCGGCCCGGCGGGTGTCGCCATTTTTTCGCAGGAGAAGGCTGCGATTATAATAGGCGCGAGCCGATTGCGGGGCATGTCGGATCGCGCGGTCGAGATCGGCAATCGCGCGCGCGCTTTCGCCTTGGCGATCATAGACGAGACCGCGATTGAGGTAAGCGACCGAAAGGTCGGGGGCGACGGCAATCGCCTGATCGAACGCGCCGATCGCCTCATCGAGATCGCCTTCCCACGCATGTTTCAGCCCGTCGGAAAGATGCGCGTCGGCTTGCGCGCGGACGGCCTTCGCGCCCTTGTTCGCCAGTTTCCTGCATTTGGACAGCGTCCGGCTGGGGTCATTGACGGTGCAGGCGTTCCAGTCGCCGCGCCGCGGCGGCTTTGAGACACGTGTGCCGGTGACGATGACGTCATCACTTTCTGAGACCCTGTCGGCGGACACCACCGAAACAGGGCTTGCTGCTTCGAGCGAAGGGCGCGGTGCCGCTCGTCCTTGAACGACAATGGGAGCGGCTTGTTGGGCCTTTGCGGCAACTGCTGCCGGCGCGAAGGTTTCGGCCTGCGCCAGTTCAACCCGCTTCGCTGGTGGCGCAGCCGGGGCGGGAGCGCGCGCGGGGGTCTTTGGCTCGACGCGATCAGCCCCTTCGGACGGTGCCGTCGCGGTTGAGGCCGCAGCCGGGACGTCGACTGTGTCGCGCGCAACGACCCGCACTCCTTCGCGAGGGCTAGGCGAAACCCGTTCGTCGGCGACAGGCGCGCCCGGATTGAGCGTGGTCCAGGCAAAGGGCAGGCTGATCGCGGCAACCAGCGCGGCGGTTGCGAGCAGCCCGGCCTGTGGCCCCCGAAGCGATTTCCACCAAGGCGCCGTATCCGCCGGTCGCGGCCGGCGCTCCGCGACAGGTGCTCCATCGAAACGCGCGAGCGCTTCGGTGATGGCCGCCTCGCGCCGTTTGGGTGCGGGCGGCGGTGGTTGTGGCAGAAGGGAATGGAGATCGTCGTCGCCGGTCATCGTCTGGCCTTATACGCACAATTGAGCGATGGTCGAACATCCCGATCGAAAAGCGACGGCGGCAAGGCGGATGCGGCGGCGCTCGTTCGGATACGCCGCCGAACCATGCTTATCGTTCCAACTTCGCCATCGATCCGGCCGTCTTGGCGGCGCGAACCATCTGCGTCAGTTCCATGCGATATCCGAAATCGTCGGTGCCGCGCGAGGCGCCGACGATCTGCAGCACATCGTCATAGGTCATCGACCCGCTGTACTTTCCGCCGCGGAGCAATTCGGCAAACGCCGCCACCCCGGTCGCGAACCGCGCATCCTGCGGCGCATCGGCGAAGCGGGCGAATTCGACGCGGCGATCGATCGGCGTCGAAATGAGCTGGCTGCGGTCCGATTTCGGCAGTTTGTAGCGGATTTTCACAAAGCCATATTCGCTCGCGGGCGCCGTCGCCATGCGCGGGGCAGGCTTGCTGTAGCGCAAGTCGCCCATCGTGCGCGGCCCGCCGACAGGGACGATCTCGTAAATCGCCGTCACCGTCTGCCCCGATCCGACATCGCCTGCATCGACCTTGTCATTGTCGAAATCGTCGCGGTTCAGCATGCGCGTTTCGTAGCCGATGAGGCGATATTCGGCGACGGTGGCGGGGTTGAACTCGACCTGGATCTTTACATCCTTCGCGATCGGGAAGAGGGTCGACGTGGCCTCGTCGACCAGCGTTTTGCGCGCTTCGCCCAGCGTGTCGATATAGGCCGCGGCACCATTGCCGTTCTGGGCCAGCGTCTGCATCAGCGCGTCATTATAATTGCCCATGCCGAAGCCGAGGACCGACAGGAAAATGCCCTTGCCGCGCTCGCGCTCGATATAGCCCTTCAGCTCGTTCTGGTCGGTGATGCCGACGTTGAAGTCGCCGTCGGTGGCGAGGACGACGCGGTTGACGCCGTTCGGGTCGAGATTGCGCTCGGCCAGCGCATAGGCCTGACGAATGCCTTCGGCGCCCGCGGTGCTGCCGCCTGCGCCAAGCTGGTCGATCACCGCGAGGATCTTGTCCTTCTGGCTCGCCGATGTCGGCTCGAGCGCGGTGCCCGCGCTGCCCGCATAGGTCACGATCGACACGCGGTCGTTGCGATCGAGCTGGTCGAGCAGCAGGCCGAGCGATTTCTTGACCAGCGGCAGCTTGTTCGGCGCGTTCATCGATCCAGACGTGTCGATCAGGAAGACGAGGTTCGCGCGCGGCCGCGTTGCGCGCTCGATGGCATAGCCCTTGATCCCGATGCGAACGAGCTTGCGGCCGGCGGTGAACGGGCTGGGGAAGACCGCGAGGTTCGACGAGAAGGGCTGCTGCGCGCTACGCGGCGCCGCATAATCGTACGGGAAATAGTTGATCAGCTCTTCGGTCCGCACCGCCGCCGGCTGCGGCAAGGCATTGTTGTTCAGCGATGCGCGTACGAAGGAATAGGAGGCGGTGTCGACGTCGATCGAAAAGGTCGACACGGGCTCGTTCTGCGCGATCTTGAACGCATTTTCCTGCGTCGCAGTGAATTTGTCGCGGCCGACATCCTGATAATAGGGCATCATCCGGTCGGGATGCGGGGCGCGAATGGCGCTTCCCGTCACGACCATTTTTTGGGCCTGTGCGGGGGCGGGCGGCGGTGGCGACGCGACGCGTTCCGAACTAATCACCGAGACCGCCAACGGCGTGTCCATTGCGTGTGCGGCGACACGCTGCCCTGTGACGACGATGTCGGAAGAATCTTCCTCAAGCTCGGCCTTCGGGGTCGGTGCCGTGGCCTCCGACGACGGCGACGAGATACCGGGTTCGTTCGATTGCGAGCAGGCGGTGATCAGCGTGATCGAGAGCCCTGCGGTAAGCGTCAGATAGAAACGGGACATGCTATGTCTCCCTGGCAACAGCGGCGCACAATCGCCCGCATGTCCCTGGGACGCCCCTGCGCGGGAAATCCTTGGCAGCTTGCCGAAAAAAATCTCGGAGCTTGGCGATCAATCGTCGGCTCCCGAATTTGCAGCGAGCTGGCGCCGGATCTCGTGCATCCGCCACGACACCGTCGCTTCGGCGATACCGAGGATTTGCGCGGCTTCGGCGTGGGTCAGCTGCTGTCCGGCAATCAGCACCGCGGTGTCGCGAAGGTCGGGCTTCAACCGCGCGATCGCGCTTTCGATCCAGAGCGCGTCATAAAGATCGCGCCCATCGGGGCCTCGCGCCAGCCCGACCATGACGCTCAACCGCCCGGTGAAGCGCGTCAGCGCCGACCGCCGCCGGTGGAAATCGCGACAGGCATTGTAGACGATGCTGCACAGCCACGTCGTGAATTTGGCCTCGCCACGAAAGGCGGTGAGCTTTTCGGCGAGGACGCAGCAGACGTCCTGCGCGATATCGTCTGCATCGGCACGCGATCCGGTGAGCTGCCACGCGAGGCCATGGATGCGATCATAGTGGCGTCGCAGCAGCGCGGCGAACGCGTCGCGATCGCCGGCGATGGCCGCGGTGATGATATCCGCTTCTTCGCCGTCGGCCATGCGTCAGTCACTGTCGGCGGACAGAAGGTTGCTCACCGGCTCAATTGATCCCCCGCATCCTGCCATCGGGGCAGGTTGTGCCTTATTCGCCGCGCGAAGGCTATCGCTGACTTTGGCGCGTCGCAGCTATGCTTCGGCGTCGCGCTTTTCGAGGTGGGCCGAGCCGAGCGACCATTCTTCGGCTTGGAATGGATCGGCGGCCGGGCGGCCGAAATAATAGCCCTGCGCCTGCGGACAGCCCTCGTCGAGCAGCATCTGGCGCTGTTCCTGCGTCTCGACCCCTTCGGCGACGATCGGCATGTTGAAACTCCGGCCGAGCCCGATGATCGCGCGCACGATCGAGCGCGCCGCCTCGTCGTCCGAAATCGAGGCGACGAAGCTCTTGTCGATCTTGATCTTGTCGAAAGGGAAGGCCTTGAGGTTGCTCAGCGACGAATAGCCGGTACCGAAATCGTCCATCGCGATCCGCACCCCGAGCGCACGGATTTCGTGGAGCGCCTTCAGCGCGCTATGCCGATTGCGCAGGAAGGCGGTCTCGGTGATTTCGAGCTCGAGCCGGTGGGCCTCGAGCCCCGATTGCGACAGCGCGTCGCGCACCACCGCGGGCAGGTTCGGCACCTGAAACTGGATCGTCGATACGTTTACCGCGACGGAGACATTCTTGGGCCAGCTCGCCGCCGCGCGGCAGGCCTCGCGGAGCACCCATTCGCCGATCGGAACGATGGCCCCGATTTCCTCGGCGACCGGAATGAAATCGTCGGGCGCAATCTCGCCGCGTTCGGGATGGTTCCAGCGGAGCAGCGCTTCATAGCCGATCACCGAAGCAAAGGCGGTCGCAACGAGCGGCTGGTACATGACATAGAGCTGATCGCGGGCGATCGCGTGGCGCAGGTCATGTTCGAGCGCGCGCCTTTCCTGCGCGATCTCGTCCATCTCCTGGTCGAAGAAGGCGGCATTGCCTCTGCCGTTATTCTTTGCGCGATAGAGCGCAGTGTCGGCATTGCGCTGCAGTATTTCGGCATTGGTGCCGTCCTCGGGGAAAAGCGCGACGCCGATACTGACCCCGACCGCCATCGGGTCGCGCGCGACGTCCATTTCGATCGCCAGCGTATCGAGGATGCGCCCGGCGAGCTTGCGCGCGTCGTCGGGACCCGAAACGCCGGTCTGGATGACGAGGAATTCGTCGCCGCCGATGCGCGCGATGACGTCGTTGGCGCGCACCACCGACCGCAGAATGTCGGCGATCCGGCACAGGATCTGGTCGCCGGCGCCATGACCGTAAATGTCGTTTACCGCCTTGAACCGGTCGAGGTCGAGCGCGAGCAGCGCAAATGGCTTCTTTGCATCGATCGCCGCGTCGAGCGCCCGGCCAAAGTGCGCGCGGTTCGACAGGTCGGTCAGCGCATCGTGCGACGCCAGATGCTCGATCGCCCGCTGCGCGCGTTTCCGGTCGGACAGGTCGCGGATTGCGAGGACCTGACAGCTTCGGCCTCGATATTCGATCGTCTGGGTCGCGATCTCCAAAATATGGTCGTCATCGGTGCTGCTGCGAACGCGCGCCTCGGCCGAATGGCCCTCGGGTGCCTCGAATGCACTGCCGTTGCTGGCGACAAACCAGTCGGACGGCGTGCTGCCAACGATCGCGCCGCTGCTGACGCCGAGCAGCGCGCAAAGCCGCGCATTCACTTCGACGATCCGCCCGTCGTAGGTAATCGCGAGTGCCTCGAGCGTAGCATCGGCGAGACCGTGCGCGTCGGTGAGCCAGCGGTCGACGAGCGAGCCGGTGAGCGCCAGCCCGACCAGTGCGACATTGGCAATGACGATCGCCGGCACGAGCCAGTCGCCGCTGCTTCCCGTCCCCAAGACGCCGCCGCGCGTCGGATCGGGGACGAGCGTGGTGGCCGACATCGCAGTGAAATGCATCACGACGATGGCGAGCACGGCGAACCCCGCGGGCAGCGCGACCTTCGCCCAACCCTTTGCTCTCGCAAAGGCCAGGAAAGCGGCAAAAAAGCACAGACCCGACAGCAGGATCGAGACGAGGATGGGGACCCAGTCATAGGTCACGCGGGCGGGCGCAATGATCGACGCCATGCCGGTGAAATGCATCGCCGCCACGCCAATCGCTGCGCCGGCAGCCGCAATCGCGCAGCGCGCCACGCTTGGCGCCTTGCCGAGCAATCGGAAGCTGCCCCAGAAAAAGCCGATCGCGATCGCGACCGACAGGATGGTCAGACCGACGTCGAAGCGGATCGGCATCGACCCGCGATAAGCTAGCATCGCGACAAAATGCGTCGCCCACACCCCGACGCCTTCGGCAATCGCCGCGACAAGCAGCCAGTGGCGCCGGCGCGCGTCAACGCAGTGCGTCGAGCGGTTCAGAACGACAAAAAGGCTGATGTTTCCGAGGATACAGACCAGTGCGGCAATCAGGACAAATCGCAGATCGTGCTGATAGACGACGCACTCGAGGACGCTGAACATGCATGCTCTCCCTGGTCCCCGTCGCTCTTTTGCCTCTCAATTCTAAAGATTGCCTTATTGCGTGGCCGCCGCTTGGTCGGGGGTGCGGGTGACAGGGCCACCGCGAAGGCGGAAGCGGATTCCATAAATCCCGAAAATCCTTGCTCCATCCATCTCTTCGCGATAATAACTTAGTTATCTAAGTATATTTGGTGCGTGCTCGGCATTCGGGGGCACGCGTGATCGAGTTTGGAGATTTGGCCGTGGAGGGCAGGGATTTGCGCGGGATGACCATGGCGCGCCCGCGCACGCTTTACGACAAAATCTGGGACGCGCATGCCGTCGCCGAGGACGATGGCGAGACTTTGCTCTATGTCGACCTGCACTTGCTCCACGAGGTGACATCGCCGCAGGCCTTTGCCGGACTTGCCGCTGCGGGCCGGCCGGTGCGCCGCCCCGAGCGGGCGCTGGCGCTATCCGATCACAATGTGCCGACCGTCGGTCAGGCGAAGGGGCCCGCCGGCGTCGCCGACGCCGAGGCGCGCGCGCAGCTCGAGGCGCTGGCGGATAATACGCGACGTTTCGGGATCGAGAATTTCCCGATGGGCGATCCGCGCGGCGGCATCGTCCATGTCGTCGGGCCCGAACAGGGGCGCTCGCAGCCGGGGATGACGATCGTCTGCGGAGACAGCCACACGTCGACCCACGGCGCCTTTGGCGCTCTCGCGTTCGGGATCGGCACGTCGGAGGTCGAGCATGTGCTTGCGACGCAGACGATCCGCCAGCGCCGGTCGTGCAATATGCGTGTGATGATCGACGGCATGCTCGCGCCATATGTCCATGCAAAGGATCTCGCGCTCCACCTGCTTGGCGTGATCGGCGTCGACGGCGCCGGCGGACATGTCATCGAATATGCCGGCGAAGCCGTCCGCGCGCTGTCGATGGAAGCGCGGATGACATTGTGCAACCTCAGCATCGAAATGGGCGCGCGCGCGGGACTGGTCGCGCCCGATGCGACGACCTTCGCCTATCTGGAGGGGCGGCCGGCGGCGCCGACGGGCTCCGATTGGGACGCGGCGGCCGTGCGCTGGCGGATGCTGGCGAGCGACGACGAAGCGATATTCGACCGCGAGGTGCGGATCGACGCGCGCGCCGTGCGGCCGATGGTGAGTTGGGGCACGAACCCGTCGCAGGTTGTCGCAATCGACGAGCGGATTCCCGATCCGGAGGCGCTGACGAACGCCGAAGCGCACGGAGCGGCCGAGCGAGCGCTCGCCTATATGGACCTTAGTCCCGGGGTACCAATCGCCGGCCAGCGGCTCGACCGCGTGTTTATCGGCAGCTGCACGAACAGCCGGATCGAGGATCTACGCATCGTTGCCGAGGTCGTGCGCGGCCGCACGGTCGCTCCGCACATCCGCGCGATGGTCGTCCCGGGATCGGGGTTGGTCAAAAGGCAAGCCGAGGAAGAGGGGATCGACCGCGTGCTCCGCGACGCCGGGTTCGACTGGCGCGAACCCGGCTGCTCGATGTGCGTCGGCATGAACGCCGACCGGCTGCAGCCGGGCGAGCGCTGCGCCGCGACCTCGAACCGCAATTTCGAAAATCGGCAGGGGCGCGGCGGGCGCACCCACCTGATGAGCCCGGCGCTTGCGGCGGCAAGTGCGATTGCGGGGTATATCGCGTCGCCCGAAATGCCGGGCTAGAGCGCCGCCTCGAACCGCGCGATCGCGTCGGCGTGGCGCAGCGTGCGGCCGATGTCGTCGAGACCCTCCATCAGGATGCGACGATCGCCGGGATCAACAGTGAAATCGATCGCCTCGCCCGACGCGAGCCGGATTTGCAGCGCTTCGAGGCTAACTTCGATTGGCGCATGGTGAGTGAGCGCTATCTCATCGCGCAGGCGCGCGCATGTTGCGTCCGGCAAGCGGATCAGCAACAGGCCGTTCTTTCGCGCATTGCCCGCGAAGATATCGCCGAAGCTCGGTGCGATAACGCAGCGGATGCCGAAGTCGGTCAGCGCCCACACCGCATGCTCGCGCGACGAGCCGCAACCGAAATTGCGGTCAGCGATCAGGATTTCGGCGTTGCGGCAGGCGGGCTTGTTGAGGATGAAATCGCTGCGCTCGCTACCGTCTTCGGCAAAGCGCAGCTCTTGAAATAGATGCTTCCCCAGTCCCGTGCGGGTGAGCGCCTTCATATATTGCGCCGGGATGATCATGTCGGTGTCGACATTGGCGAGCGGCAAGGGCGCCGCAACCGCATTCATCCCGACAAATTTCTGCACACCGCCTCCATTAACTTAGTATTCTAAGTAAATGGGCAAGGCGATCTTGTCCAACATTATCGCGGAGTTGGACGGGCGATGCGATGCAAGATGGCGATGAAGATAGTTGCCGCGCGAATCTTCGCGTCCTAAGGTTCGCACTTGCGCGGGTCGGCGCCCGACGCCGGGAACCGCGACAGGGGAGCAGGATTTGGCAAAGAAACCACAGGATTACCGGCATCCGGCCGAATATTACACCGATCCTGAGAACAGCATCGGTTATCTGGCGCGCGTCGTCTTCCGGTCCTTTTCGCGGCTGCTCGAGCGCCGGACGTTGACGCATGACGTGTCGGCGGGACAGTGGCGGTTCCTCCGCCAGCTATGGCGCGAGGACGGCATTACCCAGCGCGAACTCAGCGAACGCGTCGGCATGCGCGAGCCGACGACGGTCGTCGCGCTGAAGGGGCTGGAAAAGGCCGGGCTGATCACCCGCAAGAAGACGACCGACGACCGCCGCAAGACCTTCATCCACCTGACGCCGCATGCCAAGAAGCTCGAACTGATCCTCGCGCCGATGAACGCCGAGATTCACGAGATCGCGACCAAGGGCATGACCGACGAAGAGGTCGAGGTGCTGCAGGGACTCATGCGCCGCGTCATCGACAATCTCGGCGATGAGACGCGCAAACTTGCGGTGCTGTCCGACATCAAGGCCTGATTGCTTGCATTTGCCCGGGGCCCGGGCAATAGGTTAGCATGCTAACTATATTGTCCGGGAGGATGAATGACCAATATCGCCGTGATCGTCGGGAGCACCCGCGAGGGGTCTTATAACCGCACCTTGGGCGAGCTCGCCGCCACCAGTCTCGAAGGGCAGGGCGCCAAGGTGACGCGCGTCGACCTCGCGACGTTCGATCTGCCACTCTATTCGGCGGCGCTGGAGGCGAATGCCTTTCCGCCCGACGCGTTGAAGCTCAAGGCGCTATTCGCCGCGCAGGATGGCCTGCTCTTCATCTCGCCTGAATATAATGGATCGCTCACGCCGCTGCTCAAAAACGCAATCGACTGGGCCTCACGGCCGACCGGCGATGAGAGCCTGGTCGCGCTCTCCGCCTATCGCGGCAAGGTAGCGGCGATCATGTCGGCGTCGATCAGCCCGTTCGGCGGGCTTCGCGGGCTGATGCACCTCCGCCAGATTTTGTCGACGATCCAGATGCTGGTGATTCCCGAGCAGGTCGTGGTGCCGAATGCGCACGCGGCGTTCGCCGAGGATGGCAGTTTGAAGGAGGCGCTGCCGGCGTCGCTTGTCGAGATGGCGACGGGACGGTTGATCGCCGTCGCAAAGGCACTGGCGGCTTAGGCGCCGCGCCGCCGTGGGGCCGCGACGTCACGGACGATATTGTCGCCCCAGTCGGCTTCGAGCGCCGCGAGCAGCGCGTCGAACTTGTCCTGACCGAGCACCGCCGCGATCTGCGCGGTAAGCTCGTCCATCGAGCGCTGCGCGTCCTTGCGCATTCGCGCGCCGAGGTCGGTCAGCGAGACGATCATGTGGCGGCGGTCGGCGGGATCGACCTCCAACTGCACGATGCCGAGTTTCACCATCTGGTTGATCGTGCTGTGGATCGCCTGCCGCGACACGCCGAGGTTGCGGGCGATGTCCGACGGGCGCACGACGCCGCTGACGATATTGGTCATCACCATCGATTGCGGGCGATTGACGTCGGGCCAGCCATGATCGTGGAGGCGTGCCTGCAGCCCTTCGTCGAGCCAGCAAAAACGCTGAAAAAGCGCAATGATAAGCTGGTTTGTGCGCATGGACGCTATGATATGCCCCTGTTGCCGGCGGAGTGCCGACGCCATCACGCTAGAAGAGCGGAGCGGACGAAGCAAGGCAGAGCGACGTTGCAAAGGGAAAATACTTAGTATACTATCTATTGCAACGAGAACGGAGAGAGGGCCGCATGGACGGGTTGATGCAGAATGTGCCGTTGACGGTCGACCGGATCATCGATCATGCGGCGAACTGGCACGGCGCGCGCGAGATCGTGTCGCGCGACGCCGAGGGGCGCGTCACGCGGTCGACCTATGCCGATGTCCATGCCGACGCGAAGCGCGTGTCTAACGCGCTCGCCGCCGAAGGAATCAAGCGCGGCGACCGTGTCGCGACAATGGCGTGGAACGGCGCGCGGCACCTTGCGGCCTGGTATGGCGCTGCGGGGATGGGGGCGGTGGTCCACACGCTCAACCCAAGGCTGTTCCTCGAACAGATCGCCTATATCGCCAACCACGCCGGCGACCGGCTGCTGATCGCCGATCCAGCCGTCGCCGACCTCGTCGAAGAGCTATTGCCGCAGGTGCCGTCGATCGAGAAGGTGATCTTCTTTTGCGAGACCGCATTGATGCCGAAAACCAGCTTTCCGGCGGTCGCATTCGACGACTGGATCACGGGCCACTCGGCCGAATATGACTGGGGTGGCTTTGACGAAAATGCCGCCTGCGGGCTTTGCTATACCAGCGGCACGACGGGCAATCCCAAGGGCGTGCTCTATTCGCACCGCTCCAATTACATCCACGCACTGATGACCTTGCAGCGCGACGCGCTTGCCTTGTCGGCGCGCGACACGGTGCTGCTCGTCGTCCCGATGTATCACGCCAATGCATGGGGTGTCGTCTATTCGGCGCCCGCGGTCGGCGCGAAGCTCGTGTTGCCGGGGCAGCGGATGGATGGCGAATCCATCTATAATTTGATCGAGCAGGAGCGCGTCACTTACTCAGCTGCCGTGCCAACAGTGTGGCAGATGTTGCTCACATATATGCAGGAAAACGGAAAACGCTTCACGACGCTGGAGCGCGTGACGATCGGCGGATCGGCGTGTCCCGAGTCGATCATCCGCACCTTCCGCGACGATTATGGCGTCGACGTCATCCAGGGCTGGGGCATGACCGAAACCTCGCCGCTCGGCACGGTATCGGTGCCCAATGCGTCGGTCGCCGCGAAGTCCGAGCCCGAGCAGATGGCGTACAAGCTGAAGCAAGGCCGGTTGCTGTGCGGGCTCGAAATGAAGCTCGTCGATGATGCCGGCTACCGCCTGCCGCACGACGGCAAGACGCCGGGGCGGCTGATGGTCAAGGGGCCGACGATCGCGGGCGCTTATTATGGCGGCGAGGGCGGCGACGTGCTCGACGATGAAGGCTATTTCGACACCGGCGACGTCAGCACGATCGATAGCGAAGGCTATATGCAGATCACCGACCGCGCCAAGGATGTGGTGAAATCGGGTGGCGAATGGATCAGCTCGATCGAGATCGAGAATATCGCGATGGGGCATGATGCGGTGGCAAACGCTGCTGTGGTCGGCGTGGCGCATCCCAAATGGGACGAGCGGCCGATCCTGCTGTGCCAGCTCAAGGATGGCGCCGACGCCTGCGCCGACGATCTCAAGGCGTATCTCGACGGCAAGATCGCGCGCTGGTGGATGCCCGACGATGTCTTGTTCGTCGAGGAGATCCCGCTCGGCCCAACGGGCAAGATCGACAAAAAGGCGATCCGTGCAGGGCTGGAGGGCTATAAATTGCCCTTCGAAGTCACACGCTGAACAATAATCGATAATCAGGAGAGACGATGATGGATCCGAACGGGATCGACGGACTGGACGCGCAATTTATCGGCCGCGTATCGCCCACCGCGCCGCGTATTCAGGCGGGCGGGCATCCGTGTCAGGGCATTTACTGGACCGAAAGCGGCAAGCGGCCGAAGGTCGCGATCATCGCAACGCACTACAACGTCGATTTTTCCGAACATTATATCGCCCCCTGGTTCGCGCGGCAGGGCTTTGGTTTCCTCGGCTGGAACACGCGCTATCGCGGGTTCGAGGACCAGTTCCTGCTCGAGCATGCGGTGCTCGACATCGGCGTCGGGATGAAATGGCTGAAGGAAGAAGCCGGCGTCGAGCAGATCGTCATCCTCGGCAATTCGGGCGGAGGCTCCTTGATGGGCGCCTATCAGGCCGAAGCGATCGCGCCGACGCTGACCGACCGGCTGCCGTCGGCCGGGCAGGACGCGCTGGCGCAGCTGATCAAGGGCGATCTCTACATCAGCTTCAACGCGCATCAGGGTCGGCCCGAGGTGCTCACCGACTGGATGGACGCGTCGGTGATCGACGAGAATGACCCGACGCTGACCGACCCCGAACTCGATCCGTTCAATCCCGACAATGGGCCACCCTATTCCGACGCTTTCATCGAAAAATATCGCGCGGGCCAGCGGGCGCGCAACCAGCGCATGACCGACTGGGCGAAGGCCGAACTCGCGCGGCTCAATGCGGCGGGCATTCCCGACCGTATCTTTCCGATGTTCCGTTGCTGGGGCGATATCCGTTGCGTCGATCCGGCGATTGACCCGTCGGACCGCAAGCCCAACTGGTGTTATCGCGGCGACCCCGCGACCGCGAACCGCACACCGAGTATCGGCCGCGCGAATACGCTCAAGACCTGGCTCAACATGTGGAGCCTCGAAACCTCGCCATGCCAGGGTCAGCCGCACCTCGCCAAGCACGACACGCCCGCGCTCGTCGTGCAGGGCCTCGCTGATACCGGCGTCTTCCCGAGCGATGCGCGCAAGATTTTCGACTTCCTTGGTTCGTCCGACAAGAAGCTCGAACTTATCCCCGGCGCACATTATTTCGAGGATTCGATTGCCGAGCGGCAAAATGCCGCCGATCTTGTCGGCGCGTGGATCCGGGAGAAGCTGTGACGTGACGGCCGACGCTGACATCGTCGAAGAATTGCGCGGGGCCGGCTTGGTAGGCGAGGGCGATGTCGCCCTGGAACCGCTGACCGGCGGCGTGTCGTGCGACGTGTGGAAGGTCGAAACGCCGTCGGGGCCGATCGTCGTCAAGCGTCCGCTCGAGCAACTGCGCGTCGC
>Ga0247823_10000699_pt1 | contig 28335 bp, 28 predicted proteins | sample 13C_PalmiticAcid_2_FD_192426 | JGI IMG/M metagenome (GOLD analysis project Ga0247823, IMG submission 192426) | Soil microbial communities from agricultural site in Penn Yan, New York, United States - 13C_PalmiticAcid_Day30 | ecosystem: Environmental > Terrestrial > Soil > Agricultural land...
TGGCGATGATCTGCAGGCTGTTGGCGATCCTGTGCTGCAGTTCGTCGAACAGCACGGCCTTCTCGCGCACCAGGTCGTCCTTGACGCGGTCGGCGAGGCGCGCGTCCGTCACGTCGAAGATGGTCAGGAGCAGGAGCGGGTTGGAAGGATCGCCGTAGTCGAGCCGGCGCGCCCTGATCACCAGCCGCCTGGCGTCCTCGCCAGCTCGGACCAGATCCATCTCACCGGCCTCGACGGCGCCGCCCCCGCTCAGCGCGGCGGCGAGCAAGTCACGCAACGACGGCGCGTTCCATTCGCCTTCGCCGAGGGCGAACGCCGACAGGCCGACCACATTCTCCACGTCGATGCGAAAGGCTTCGGCGAAGGACTCGCTCGCCGCGACGATCCTGAAGTGGCCATCGAGCAGAAGTATGGGCGCATCCGACGAGACCACCAGGGCCTGGGCCAGGGCGTCGATGGGCGACGGAACGGGGCGAGCCTCATCGAGCATATGGGAATCCGCGACCCGAAGGCTCTCGAAACGAAAGCCGTTCCCGGGCGAGAGATCGGCGCTTGCGCCGGACTCTCAACGCAGCGCCGAAGCTGTAGTTCTACCACAAATCTGTTCAGGCCTCTGCGCCCGACCCCAGCGACGAGACCGCGCAGCAAGAGCCCGAACCATGGCGGCGCTTGAACGTTCTACTGAAGCGGCTTTCGCCGGCGCTCTCCCCGGCTCGGGATTTCGAAAGGGCCCGCCATGTCACCGACCTTCGAAGATGCGCTGGAAGTGGTCCTCAGACACCTCGACTGTCCGCCGGCCGAGGGAACGCCCGATGACGAAGCCTTTCTGGCGGCCTTGAACGCGGTTCTCGTCGCCTCCCAAGGCGGTCTGGACAACGAAGACGGAGTCGAGCAGGCCATCGTCATCGACGACGATCTGCGAGCGCGGCTCGAGGCCATCGCCCATCGCCGTCGCCTCAACCCGTTCGGCGAACACCCCGACGGCATCGGCCCGACGCTCGGCATGGACCTGAGGGTGAAGCCGCCGCAGTGAACATCGGCGACGCTTACCGCCTCACCCCCGCAACCAGCCCGCCGCCTCCTCGACGTCGACCACGTCGGCATACTTCAGCTGCAAATCGGTCAGGTTGGCGAAGTGGTAGCTCTCGTGCTTGTCGGCCACGCATTGCTCGGGAACGATCGTGCGATAGCCGCGCGAGAGGCTTTCGACCGCGCTGGCGCGCACGCAGCCGCTGGTCGAGCCGCCGGTGAGGATCACCGTGTCGACCTTGTGCCAGACCAGATAGCTCTGCAGCGGGCTCTCGAAGAAGGCGCTGGGCATGCGCTTGTCGAACACGAGATCCACGGCCTGGTCGATCTCGACGCGCGGGTCGAAGGCGTGGCGGTCGCTGTTCTGCTTGATGTTCTGCAGGCTGTCGGGGGTGTCGGTGCGCGTGCCCCAGACGCCGGCGTCGCCGCCGTCGGGCTTGTACATCACCCGCGTCCAGATCACCGGCATCCCCCGCGCCCGGGCCAGGGCCGAGATGCGGTTCACGTGCGCGATCTGGTCGGGATCGGTGACGTAGGCGCTCTTGGGAAAGAGGTCGGGCCGTGTATAGGCCTGCTGGAAGTCGATATTGACCACCGCCGCCTTGGACCCGAAACCGAAACGGGCGCGGGCCGGATTGGCCTTCACCGCCTCGTAGAGCTGCCGGGCGGTCTTGTCTTCACGCACCATGGTGGGTTCGAAACGCAGGGTCATGGCGGGGCTCCTTCAGGCGGGGGTCCAGAGGCCGAGCAGCGCGGCGAGGATCAGCAGGATCCAGAGGCTGACGACCACGGGACGGCTCCTGGCCAGCACGTCGGCGATGATCGCGTCGCCCTCCCGCGTGGGTCCGGTCGTCATCATGGTCACGACCGGCGGGCCCAGCGGGGCCAGCAGCTTGCGGATGAACAGGCCGCAGCCGATCGCGATCGCCAGGATCAGCATCTTCAGGGCCAGGAACAGCGGCGCGGTCGTCAGGCCCACGAGGCTGGCGCCGCCGAAGCCGGCCAACGCGACCAGCACGCCCCAGCGGATGGCGATGTCGATGCGGCGCACACCGGCCTTGGGCGGGCTGTGATGGATGTGGATCGCCCAGGCCATGACCAGCCAGAACAGGCACAGGGCCCAGACGGCGGCCACGCCCTCGGGCGCGACATCCCACCAGCCCTTCAGCTTGGCCAGGGTCAGGCCGGTGGGCAGGGCCAGGATCAGGCAGGTGCGCGGGGCCATGTCGATATCGGCCAGCACCTTCAGCGCCAGCCCCCGCTCCTTGACCGTGCGGGCCGGATCGGCGGCGTAGCGCGAGGTGTAGAAGGCCCCCAGGTCCCCGCCCAGCCAATAGACGAAGACCAACACGTGCAGCAGCGTGATCAGGGCGAGAAGCATCGCGGAATCCGGCGGTTGTCAGGCCGTCTTGATGCCGCCTGGAAAGGCGCCTTGGCGCGCCGTCGCCGGTTTTCTCGCCTCGCGGATAGCAAGGCCACGGGTGCGACGCTGCGGACACAGGCGAATCCAAACAAGCGTGCTACAGCACGCATCGAGGGGCTTTTTTCCGTATCGTAGGTTCGTATGCGTTCTTACCGTCGCTCAAGCCTGGCGCTCGCCGGACTGCTGCTGCTCGCCTTCCCGCAAATCGCCGCCGCCCAGAGCCAGGCGCAAGCGGTGCTCGACGAGATCAACTACGTCCGCGCCAATCCCCGGGCCTATGCCGACGAGCTGCGCCGCTCCGAACCCCACTACGGCGAGGATCCCGACGCGCTGCATGAGGCGATCGCCGAGCTGCAGCGCCAGCGCCCCCTGGCTCCGCTCACCGCCGACGGCCGCATCGACGACGCCGCCCGCGACCACGCCAGCGCCCAGGGCGCGCGCGGCACGGTCGGCCACGGCGCGACCGGGAGCCTGGGCCAGCGCCTGCGCAAGTACGGCGTCTTCGCCGGCATGTCGGCCGAGAACATCTCCTACGGCTACGAAGACCCTCGCGACGTCGTGCGCCAACTGATCGTCGACAGCCGCGTGCCCGGGCGGGGCCACCGCCGCAACATCCTGTCGGCCGGCTACAGCAGCGCCGGCGTCGCCTGCGGCGGCCACCGCTCGTACGGCGCGATGTGCGTCATCGACTTCGCCGGGGCCATGCCCGAGGGCGTGGCGAGGGCGGCGCGGTAGGGCGAGGACACGCACGGCGTCGGCGGCCCCTAGATCACCCCCGCGCTCGCCAGCTCGGCGATCTCCGCCTCGCTCTTCCCCAGCCCGGCCAGCACCGCCGCCGTATCCGCCCCAAGGCTCGGCGGCGGGCGTTCCACCACGACCGGCGTGCGCGACGCCCGGATCGGCGAGGCCACCGTGCGGATCGGCGCGGCCAGGTCGTCCCGCGTCTGCTCGACGACTAACCCGCGCTGGATCGCCTGCGGCTCCTCGAACACCTGGTCGATGGTGTTGATCGGGCCGCACGGCACGCCGGCGGCTTCCAGCAGGGCGATCCAATCCCGTGTCGTGCGCCTCGCCAGGATCGGGGCCATGGCCTGGGCGAGCTCCGCCCGCGCCGCCACCCGCTGGGCGTTGGTCGTAAAGCGCGGATCCTCGGCCAGCCCCGGCGCCTCGGCCGCCTTGGCGAAGGCGCGGAACTGGCCGTCATTGCCCACCGCCAGCACCATCGCCCCGTCGGCCGTGGCGAACACCTGGTAGGGCGCGAGATTGGGGTGCGCGTTGCCCAGGCGCTCGGGCGCCTTGCCGGTGGCGAAGTAGTTGCTGGCCTGGTTGGCCAGAACGGCCGCCTGCACGTCGAACAGGGCGATGTCCATGTGCTGCCCCTCCCCGGTCGCCCGCGCATGCAGCAGGCCGCAGAGAATGGCGTTGGCCGCATAGAGGCCGGTGAACAGGTCCACGACCGCCACCCCGACCTTCATCGGCTCGGCGCCGTTGCTGCCGTCCGGCTGGCCCGTGATCGACATCAGCCCGCCCATGGCCTGGATCATGTAGTCGTAGCCGGCCCGCGCCGCATAAGGGCCCGTCTGGCCAAAGCCCGTGATCGAGCAATAGACGAGGCGCGGATTGATCGCCGACAGGCTCGCATAGTCGAGGCCGTACTTCGACAAGCCCCCGACCTTGAAGTTCTCGACCACCACGTCGGCCTCGGCGGCCATCGCGCGGATCAGCTCGGCGCCGCGCGGGTCGGCCATGTCGATGGTCACCGAGCGCTTGTTGCGATTGGCGCAGGTGAAATAGGCCGCATCGCCCCTGCCGCCGTCGGTCGTTTCGAAGAACGGAGGCCCCCAGGCCCGGGTGTCGTCGCCGACGCCGGGACGTTCGACCTTGACCACTTCGGCGCCCATGTCGGCCAGGGCCTGGGTCGCCCAGGGACCGGCCAGCACGCGGGAAAGATCGAGCACCTTGACCCCCGAAAGGGCGGCGCCGGGCCTGACGTCTGATCGCAAGGCGACTGCTCCGGATATTCCTGTTGCGGGCGACGTTCAGCGCCCCAGGCTGCCTCGCCTACCGATGTGATCGCGGCGGGGCAAACGGCGATGGCGAAACTATCCGAAAACCAGGCTGGCGAATTCCAGCAAGGTGAGTTCCGAAGGGGCTGGCCTCTGCTGCTCAGCGTCGTGCTGGGCGTGGGCCTGGGCCTCTCGCCCCTGCCCTTCTACAGCATCGGCATGCTGGCCCCGCAGCTGGCCAAGGAGTTCGGCTGGAGCTTCGCCTCGATCATGCTGGGCCTGCCGGTGGCCACCGTGGCGGTCATGATCGTCGGCCCGATCATCGGCTGGCTGGGCGACAGGATCGGCGTGCGGCCCGTGGCCATCGCCTCGCTCGTCCTCTTCGCCTTCGCCTTCATGGGTTTTGCACTGACGAACGGCGCCCTGCCGCTGTTCTACCTGAACTGGGCGATCATGGGCGCGGTCGGGGCGGGCACCCTGCCCACCACCTGGACCCGGGCCATCAACAACGGCTTCGAGCTGAATAAAGGCCTGGCCTTGGGCGTCGCCCTGATGGGCACCGGCGTCTTCGGCTTTCTCATCAAGCCGTTCCTGATGTGGATGATCGAGGCCCACGGCTGGCGCGCGGCCTACCTCGTCACCGGCGCCCTGCCCCTGGTCATCGCCCTGCCCGTGGCGCTGCTGGCCTTCAAGGACCCCGGCGCGCGCCGCGTCCATACGCAGGACGCGCCCCTGCCCGGCCTGACGCTTCCAGAAGCGTTGCGCGACACGAAGTTCTGGCTGATCGCCGGCAGCTTCCTGCTGTTCTCGTTCGCCATCGCCGGTCCGCTGCCCAACCTGGAAAACCTGCTGAAGCTGAAGGGCTTCAGCAAGGCCGAGATCGTCAGCCTGGCGCCCGTGGTCGGCCTGTCGGTGATCGTCGGCCGCGTCGCCGGCGGCTGGCTTGTCGACCGCTTCTGGGCCCCGGCCGTGGCCCTGGTGCTGCTGTGCCTGCCCGCCGTCGGCTGCCTGATCCTGCACGGCCAGGATCCGGGTTTCGCCGGCGCTCTTCTGGCCATCGCCCTGGTCGGCATGGCGGCGGGCATGGAGTTCGACCTGCTGGCCTTCCTGATCGCCCGCTACTTCGGGGCGCGGTCCTATTCGACGCTCTACGGCTGCCTCTACTGCGCCTATGCGGCGGGCTCGGGCCTGGGGCCGGTGGCCTTCGGCGCCGACTTCGACGCCAGCGGCGGCTACCAGCTCTCGCTGCTGGTCGTCACGGGCCTGCTGGTGCTGGGCGGCCTCGTGCTGCTGCCGCTGGGCCGCTACCGCTTCGCGTCCGAGCACGTGGTCGAGGACCAGCGCATCGAGGCCGCCGCCGGCGAACGCGCGGCCGTTCCCGGCGCCTGACTCCTTAGATTCCTGACAGGCGGATTTTCGCGTCGTCGCCTGCCTATCCCCCGCCGGACGGGCGCAAGCTCGCGTCAATTCGAGTAGGAGTCAGCCATGTCAGGTCGCGTCAACGAGGGGCCGATCCAGGCCTATGACGGCCCGCCCGACTATCGCAAGGTCGGCCGCCACGGGGTGTTCCCCGACATGTCGCACGACGAGATCGAGCGGCTGAACGTGCTGGCCCAGCTCAACCGCCACCTGTCGACCCGCCTCATCCCCGGCGTGAAGCAGGCCTGGGAGACCCGCGCCCTGCCGGCCTTCGAAAAGGCCAACGGCCGCGCGCCTAAGGACCGCCACGAGGTCCGCAAGGCGCTGCTGAAGGACCCCGCCTTCCAGACCTGGTCGGCCCTTCGCCGCCTGACCATGGAGCAGCGCCAGCAGGCCGGTCGATGGACCACCCTGCGCCAGGCCGAGGAACTGGCCGCCAAGGCCGCCGCGCTGAACGCCGGCCATGACCGGCTGGAGCTGGATCCAGCCCTGCCGATCCCGCGCTACGTCAGCGCCGTGGACCACCACTGCATGCCCGGCAGCTATCACGTCGAGCGCTTCGAGGGCGACGTCTCGGGCGGCGCCAACTACGACCACGGCGGCTTCGCCACCACCGGCGGCCTGCTGGGCCGCTTCTCCGACGGCGGCGGCCAGGCCGTGGTGCGCTGGGTGCAGCGCCGCCTGCCGCACTTCAAGCCGCGCCGCATCCTCGACATCGGCGCCACCGTCGGCCACAGCGCCCTGCCGATCGCCCAGGCCTTCCCAGACGCCGAGGTCGTGGCCATCGACGTCGGCGGGCCGATGCTGCGCTACGCCGCCGCCCGCGCCGCCTCGCTGGGCGTCACGAACATCCGCTTCGTTCAGGCCGACGGCGCCGACCTGTCGCGCTTCGAAAGCGAGAGCTTCGACTGGGTGCAGACGACGATGTTCCTGCACGAACTCTCCCTGGCGTCGATGAAGGCCATCTTCGCCGAGAGCCGCCGCGTGCTGGCCCCCGGCGGCGTCGTGCTGCACGTCGAGCAGCCGCAGTACGCGCCGACCATGCCGCTCTTCGAGCAGGCGATGCGCGACTGGGACGCCTTCTACAACAACGAGCCCTTCTGGAGCACGCTGCACGAGATCGACCTCGACGCCCGCATGGTCGAGGCCGGCTTTGGCGCCGAGGAGCTGATCCACGACGGCGTCACCGCCGTAGTCGACCGCGAGGTCTTCCCCGACGCCGCCGACGACGACAGCGAAGACTACGGGCGCAAGGCCGCCTGGCGCGTGATCGGAGCCCGGAAGGCCACCAAGGAAGCCCAATGAGCATCGCAGACGCCCTCGCCGACGCCGGCGCCAAGCCCGCCGGCAAGCGCCCCTATTTCTTCGCCGACCGCGAGGTCGAGCGCGTGCTGGCCATCACCATGGCCGTGGTCCAGGAACTGGCCGTCACCCGCGCCCGGCTCGACACGCTGGAGCGGGTGATCGAGGCCCGCGACGGCCTCGACCGCGCCGAGATCGAACGCTTCGAACCCTCCGCAGAAGCCGCCGCCGAGCGCGGCCTGTGGCTTCAGGAATATCTCTCCCGCGTGCTGCGCATCGTCCAGCAGGAGGCCGAGGCGGCCACCGCCACGGGCGACGTCGCTTCGGAAGACGTGGCCGTCGAACTGCGCGACTGAAGCCCGCACGATTTCAAGGACATACCGATGAACCTTCTCAGGGCCGCAACCCTGGTGACGCCGAACGTCGCCCAGGCCGCGCAGCGCTACGCCCAATGGCTGGACTACACCGTGGTCGAACAGGGTGAAGTTCCGGCTGACCTCGCCGCCAGCTGGGGTGCCCCGGCCAGCGCTGGCCGGCCCTACGCCGTCTTGCAGCCGGCCAGCGGCGCAGACGTCTTCCTGCGCTTCGTCGAGGGCGATCCGGTCCCCGAGTACCGGCCCTTGCGCACCTACGGCTGGGCGGCGATCGAGATCTGCTGCCAGGACGTCATGGCCGTGAACGCCCGCATGCAGGACGCGCCGTTCGAGATCATCGGCCCGCCCAAGCGCATCGACGGCCTGCCCACCATCCACCCGATGCAGGTCAAGGGTCCCGACGGCGAGATCGTCTACCTCACCGAGATCGTCTCGCCCGGCAACGGCCTGCCCCATCCTGGCAGCCTGATCGACAAGCTGTTCATCCTCGTCCTGGCCAGCGACGACATGGAGGCCAGCGGCGCCTGGTTTGGCCAGACCCTGGGCCTGGACGTCGGCGCGCCGATGACCATCGTCTACAACATGATCAACGACGCCTTCGACCTGCCCCGGGACAGCCGCCACGCCCTGGCGACGGCGACCTATCAGAAGGACGTCTTCCTGGAGTTCGACCAGTATCCAGAGCAGGCCACGGTCCGTCCCGGCCACCCCGGCGCCCTGCCGCCGGGCGTCGCGATCTGCACGCTCAAGCACCCGGACTTCGACAGCATCCAGGGCGACTGGATCGTGGCCCCCACCGTGCGCGACGGCGCCGTCTACGCCGGCAAGCGCGCCGGCGTGCTGCGCGCCCCGGGCGGGGCGCTGGTCGAGGTGGTCGAGGCCTGACCCCAAACCCTCTCTCTTCGAGAGAGGGAGGGGCCCGCCGCGCAGCGGTGGGAGGGTGAGAGGTTTCACCGCCAGCCGGCCAATCCCTCACCTCTCCGCCGACAGCGGCGGCGGCACAACTCGATCCAAAAAAGAAAGGCGCGGCCGAACCGACCGCGCCTTTTTTCCGTGAGATTGTAACCTCTCACCCTCCCTCAAAGAGAGAGGGACGCAATGATCAAAGCGTCACCACCACCTTGCCGAACGCGCCCTTGTCGGCGCGGGCGTAGGCGCCTTCGATGGCGTCGAGGCCGAACACGCTGTCGACCACAGGCACGATCCCCTTGTCCGCCACGAAGTCCGACAGCGCCTGGTGATCGGCGCGCGAGCCGACCGAGATCGCCGTGGCGCGCTGGGCGGCCATGACCATAGCCGCCGCGTCCAGCGCGCCGCCGAAACCATCCAGAGCGCCGATGACCGCCACGTGGCCGCCGACGCCGAGGGCGCCTTGCGACTTGGCCAGGGTGCCAGCCCCGCCCAGTTCCAGGGCGTGCTGCACGCCGCCGAACGAGGCCTCCTTCACCGGGACCTCCCAGTCGGGCGTGGTGCGATAGTTGACGGTCAGGTCCGCGCCCAGTTCCTTGGCGCGGGCCAGCTTGGCGTCGTCGCCGCCGACCACGGCCACCTTGGCCCCGAAGGCCTTGGCGATCTGCAAGCCCCACAGCGAGACGCCGCCGGTGCCCAGGGTCACCACCCAGTCGCCCGCCTGCAAGCCGCCGTGCGTGACCAGCGACGACCAAGCCGTGACGCCCGAGCAGGTCAGGGTCGCGCCCTGCACGTAGTCGAGCCCCTCGGGCAGCTTCACCACCCCGTCGGCCGACAGCACCACCTGCTCGGCCAGAACGCCCGGGCCGCCCGCGCCCAGCGACGAGATCACCGCCGGGAAGGTGATGCGGCCTTCCGGCCAGGCCTGGAAGAAGGTCGACGCCACGCGGTCGCCGACGGCGAAGCCTTCGACACCTTCACCCAGCGCCACGATCTCGCCGGCGGCGTCCGACAGCGGAGTGAAGCCGTCGGCCTCGCCCACCGGATACCAGCCCTGGCGGATCATCACGTCGCGGCGGTTCAGGGCGACGGCGCGCACGCGCACCAGCACCTGGCCCGGCCCCGGCGTCGGAACCGGCACGATGGACTCGGCCAGCTCGAAGCCCTGGCCGGCGCGGACGAGGGAGAAACGGCGATTGGTCATGGGCGGGGTCCACTGAAGGGGGCTGTTCGGAGGCGTGGTTTCGACGCCGGCCGCGAAGGCCAGCAGGGTCTCGGCGAAGATTTCGGGTTCCAGCTCGGGCGCGGCGACGCCGGTCTTGCCCTGGGTGGTGACCACCACGCCCGGACGGGCCTTGCGGATACGGCCGACGAAGCCCGCCAGCGGGTCGTCGGCCGCCTGCAGCACGGTCACCGGGCAGGTCACGCCCTCGAAGACGCTGGCGAAGTCCTGGTCGAAGATCGCCCCGAAGGCCTGGTTGCGGCCGTCCGGCGCGCCGATCGCGCCCAGGAACTCGGTCTGCACCAGTTGGGCGTCGAAGCGGGGCAGCAGCCCCTTCATCACGCCCCAGGACTGGATCAGGTAGGCGCCGTGCGCATCGATCGGCGCGGACTGGCCGACCTGGGCGCGAAACATCTCGCGCTCGTCGGCGCTGGCGAACAGCACGCCGTTCAGCAGCAGCGAGCGCACGCGGTCGGGCGCGGCGACGGCGATCTCGGCGCCGATGTGGGTGCCGGTATGGTGGCCGGCCAGGTGGAAGCGCTCGACGCCCAGGGCGTCCAGGGCCGCCAGCAGCCACGCGCCATAGTCCACCGTGGAGGGCAGGCCTTCCGGCTTGAACGACTGGCCAAAGCCGGGCGTGTCCAGCGCGATCGCCGCGCGGCGGCCGGCGAGAAGCGCCAGCACGCCGTCGAAACAGGCCGAGCTGACCGGGGTGCGGTGCAGGAGCACGATCGGATCGCCGGGGCCGTCCACCCGGCGCAGGTGCACCTGGCCGGCGGGCGTATCGGCATATGCCTTGCGGATGAGCGTCACGGGCGGCTCCAGCGGAATCTTCGAGCCTCGGTCCTAGCGCCCGCCCCTCGCCGGCTCCCCTCGCCCGGGACCGTTATCCGCACAGCGGCGAAGATCGCCGCCGCCCCGCCCTCGCCTTCTAGGCCGGTTCAAGTCGGTGCCGACAACCAAGGAAGAGAGCACGCCATGACCACGGTCCTGATCACCGGCGCCAATCGCGGCATCGGCCTGGAGCACGTTCGCCAGTACGCCGCCTCGAGCGCTCAGGTCATCGCGACCTGCCGCGATCCGGCCTCGGCCGCCGAGCTGCAAGCCATCGCCGACGCCCATCCGGGCAAGGTCCGCATCGAGGCGCTGTCGGTGAACGACGCGGCGTCCGTCGCCGCCTTCGCCGAGCGCCTGAAGAGCGTCGCCATCGATGTGCTGGTCAACAACGCCGGCACCTACGGTCCCATCCCGCTGCCCGAGGGCATGGCCCACCAGACCCTGGCCGGCATGGACTACGACATCTGGGCCGACATCCTGGCCACCAACGTCGTCTCGCCGTTCCGCATCACCGCGGCCCTGATCGACAACATCAAGGCCGGCCAGAAGAAGACCATCGTGATGATGTCCAGCGGCCTGGCCTCGATCGGAACCAACATCTACGGCGGCTCGCACGCCTATCGCTCGTCCAAGGCCGCGCTGAACATGCTGGCCAAGGGTCTGGCGGTGGAGCTGAAAGGCGACGGCGTCACCGTCATCGCCATGGCCCCGGGCTGGACCCGCACCGCCCTGGGCGGCCCCGACGCCCCCTACTCCGTCGAGGAAAGCGTCGAAGGCCAGCAGAAGGTCATCGCCGGGCTTAGCCTGGACGATACGGGCAAGTTCCTGGATTTGGCCGGCGCCGAGGTGGCTTGGTGAGGGCTTTCCCGCCAAGCCCCCCATTATCCGTAAAATCCCCGCGAAAGCGGGGATTTTACGGGGTGGGAGTAACCGCTCAACCGCGCCCTCTCCTTGCGCGATAGCCGCCCCTACCCCAAGCTCAGCGCCGCATAGACCTTCTCCACCACCTGCTGCGGCGAGAACGGCTTGAGCAGATAGGTCGTCGCCCCAGCGCCCATGGCGCTGGCGATGCGGTCCAGACGCCCCTCGCCGGTCAGCATGACCACCGGGGTCTCGCGGTGCTCGTCGCCGCCGCGCAGGAGCCTGAGCAGCTCCATGCCGTCCATGGCGGGCATGCGGATGTCGATCAGCCAGATCGCCGGCTTGTCCAGGCGCGCCGCATGCAGCGCGCTGCGGGCGGACTCGAAGGCCTGGACGATGTAGCCGGACTTGGCCAGGGCGCCTTCCAGGAAGGCCAGCAGCACCGGGTCGTCGTCGACGACGAACACCCGCCCCTTGATCCAGCTGCGCTCCATGCGGCCTCGCCTCGCGTTAACCGTGCGAGGAACAGTCTCACAAGGTTTTCGCGCCGGGTACGGCGCCAAGGTTGCAAGACCTTGGCGCTCGCCCCTCTAGCCGTTGGCCATGCCGCGCTGCACGGCCGGCCGCTGGGCGATGAAGGCCTCATAGCGGGCAAGGTTCGGATAGCGCTCCAGCCCGCCCTCCAGACGCTTGGCCGAGCTGGCGACCATCGGGAAGAAAAGGGCGTCCAGGATCGTGAACCGCTCGCCCAGCATGTAGACGCGGGTCGCCAGCCGGGCCTCGAACGCCGCCAGCTGCTCGTGGCAGTCGGCCAGCGACCGCTCGATCGCCCACGGCGTCTTTTCGGGCGCCATGACCGTGGCCACGAACTGGTTGGTGAAGGCGCCCGCCAGCTGCGACGACACGGCCGAGGCCCACATCAGGAACTCCGCCCGCTCGCCCGGCCCCTTGGGCAGCACGTCGCTGGCGGCCTTCTCGGCCAGGTACCAGGCGATGGCCAGGGTTTCCGACAACACCAGCGGCGCGCCGCCGGGACCGTCGGGATCGACGATCGCCGGCGCCTTGCCGAACGGGCTGAGCGCGGCCTTGTAGCCGGGCTTCTTGTGCTCGCCGGCATAGAGGTCGACCGGGGCCAGCGCATAGGCCAGCCCCGTCTCCTCCAGCACGATCCGCACCTTCTGGCCGTTGGCGGTCGGGACGGTGTGAAACTGGATCATCGTCCCGCCCTCACGCCGTCGCCGCTTCGAGCTCGAGGCTCTTGTACATCGACTGCAGCAGCAGGTATTCGCGCCGCTGCTCCGGGTCGGCCAGGATCTTGCGCATCTTGGCCTCGCGCTCGGCATAGGCCTCGGCGGTGCCGGCCTCCATCGCCGCCTTGTTGGCGATGGTCTGGGTCTGGATGAACTTGTGCATCACCGCCCGCCGCTGCCGGTCATAGAGCGGCAGCAGCGTCTCGGCGTCGCCCTTGTTCTGCAGGATGTCGACAAGCTTCTCGGTCAGGTTCCAGACGTCGTGGATGCCCGAGTTCATGCCGAACCCGCCCAGCGGGTTGTTGAGGTGCGCGGCGTCGCCCGCCAGCAGCACCCTGCCCACATGGTAGGTCTTGGCCACCCGCTGGTGCACCTTGTAGAGCGTGCGGTGCGCGGTCTTCACCGACGCGCCCTCGCCCAGCAGGCCGCCGAACACGGCCTCCTTCTTGGCGTCCGACAGCAGGGCCTCGTCGCTCTCGTCGCCATTGGCCGGCACCAGGATCCGCCACAGCGACGGCACCCGCAGCAGCACGCACCACTCCTTGGGATCGGCCACGTAGTTGACGTGGGCCAGCCCCGGGAAATGCTCCTCCAGCGGCCAGTCGGTCGACAGGGTCAGGAACTTCTCCGGATAGGTGAAGCCCTCGAACTCGATGTCGAGCCACTTGCGGACGATCGAATTGGCCCCGTCGGCGCCGATCAGATAGTCGCAGCGCACCTGCTCGATGCCGAACGGCGCCTCGACGAAGGCGGTGACACCCTGGTCGTCCTGGGTGAAGTGGGCCAGCCGGTGCGAGAACCGCACCTGGCCCTTGGGATGCTCCGCCAGCTTGGCGGTCAGCAGGCGCGCCAGCTTGAACTGCTCGCACTGCAGTCGATACGGGTGCTCTGAGATGTCGCCCAGCTCGCCCATGTCGAAGGCCATCACCTCGCCCGTCAGGCGATTGCGATAGTGATAGATCGGCGCGCGCAGGCCTTGGGCCTCCAGCTCGTCGAGCACGCCCAGCTCTTTCATCATGTCGAGCGTCGGCGGATGCATGGTCGAGGCGCGCAGGTCCTCGGGGCAGCGGGGCGCGGCCTCCAGCAGCAGCACCTCGACGCCCATCTGGGCCAGCCGATAGGCCGCGACAGAGCCCACGGGCCCAGCGCCGGCGACGACGACTTGGAATCGTTCCACGGAACCTCGCTAGTTTTGGATCGGCGTTGCGGGCGCGGTTTCCCCCACGCGCCCCGGCTCACGCGCTTTGATCAGTCGACGACGACCATGCGGACCACGACGCTGCCCGCGTCCTTCCGCAGGAGCTTGGCGGCCTGGTATTCGTCCGAATACAGATAGGCCTTGGCGGCGGCGGCGTCGGGATAGCGGGTGACGATCACGCGCTCGCCCTCGGGGACCTCGCCCTCCAGCACTTCGGTCACCGGACCGCGGACATAGGTTTCGCCGCCGAAGCGCTCGGCCAGGCCCGAAATGGCCTTCACGTACTCGAAGAAGCGCGGCGGATCCGTGATGACGGTCGTGGCGATGATGAAGGCGGGCATGGTCTCGTCCCCCGGAGGAATTTCCGTTGTGGTTCAACGACGACCCTAGCGACGCCCGTTCTTCCCGCTCTGGCGGCGCCTTTTCCTATCCGCCGGGCGGATATCGGCTCCTGGGGTGCGGCGCGGCCGCCTCGGCTTTGCCATTCCTCGACCATCGAAACGTCGAGGAAGCGTCATGCCGGATTCATTGGGACACCGCCTGAAGTATGCGGTCATCGCGCCGTCGACCAACACCAGCGTGCAGCCGGAATACGACGACATGCGCCCGCGCGGCGTGACCAACCACTTCCAGCGCATCGCCATTCCCGACACCAAGGTCACCGACGACGAGTCGTTCATGGTGATGCTGCAGAACATCCGCGACGCGACCATGGACAGCGTCGACGTCGCCATGACCATGGATCCGGCCTGCGTGGTCATGGGCATGTCGGCCGAAACCTTCTGGGACGGCGCCGACGGCGCCGAGCGCCTGACCCAGCGCATGCTGGAACGCACCAACGGCGTGCCGGTCGTGATGGGCTCCACCGCCGTCGACGCGGCGCTGAAGGCTTACGGCGGCATCAAGAAGATCGGGGTCATCACCCCCTACATGCCGGTCGGCGACAACCAGGTGCGCAAGTTCTTCGAGGACCTGGGCTACGAAGTGACCCAGGTGAAGGGCCTGAAATCGCCCTCCCCGATGCTGATCGCCCACGAGACGCCGCAGACGCTGAAGCGCGCGGCCGAAGAGGTCTCCGAAGGCGCCGACGCCGTCGTCCAGTGCGGCACGAACCTGGCCTTCGCCAAGGTCGCCGCCATGGCCGAGTTCTGGCTGGAGAAGCCGGTCGTGGCCATCAACACCGCCACCTACTGGCACGCTCTTCGGAGCATGGGCGTGGCGGACAAGATCGACGGCTTCGGCTCGCTCCTGCTCGAGCACTAGGGATCACGGGGTACCAGTATGGAATACGATTACGTTCCGCTTCCGCACCGCAAGCCGCTGATCTGGCCGAACGGCGCGCGCGTGGCCCTGGTCATGACCTTCAATCTCGAGACCTGGGACCTCACCAAGCCAACCAAGGAGAAGTACTACGCCGGCGGTCCGGCCGTGCTGCCCGACGTGCTGTCCGGCGATACGCCCGACTTCCCCAACTACACTTGGCGCGAATACGGCCAGCGGGTGGGCATCTGGCGGCTGTTCGACCTGTTCGACGAGCAGGGCGTCAAGGCCAGTTGCACCACCAACGCGGTGACCTTCGAGCGCCGCAAGGCCATGACCGACGCCTGCCTGGAGCGCGGCTGGGAGCTTCTGGCCCACAACTGGGAACAGGGCGAACTGCTGACCGACTTCGCCCACGAGCCGGCCAAGGAACGCGACATCGTCCTGCGCTCGCTGGAGCAGTACGAGAAGTTCGTCGGCAAGCGCGCCAAGGGCTGGCTGTCGTCGTCCCTGCGCGGCACGCTGCAGACCGCCGACATCCTGGCCGAGCACGGCTGCACCTTCTATTGCGACCTGCTCAACGACGACCAGCCCTACCTGCTGCGCACGCCGAACGGCCCGATCGTCTCGACGCCCTATTCCAACGAGATCAACGACTTCACCCTGCTCACCCGTCGCGGCCACACCACCGACGAGTACCGCGACGTGATGATCGAGGAGCTGAACGTCCTCTACAAGGAAGGCGCGACCTCGGGCCGGATCATGAACGTGGGCATCCACCCGCACGTCTCGGGCCGGGCCTATCGCATCCGGGCCCTGCGCGAGTTCATCCAGCACGCCAAGAGCCTGCCGGGCGTGTGGTTCGCCACCCGCGAGGAGATCGCCGACTGGTATCTGGCCAATCACGAGAGCCACATCCCGACGGGCGCCCGTTCCAAGGCCGCCGAGTGACCAGCGCCGCCACGCGCCTGCGCGAGCGGCTGGCGGCCGGCCCAGACGGTCGCCGCCGGCTGCTGGCCGCGCCGGGCTGCTACGACGGCTTCTCCGCCCTGCTGGTCGAGCAGGCCGGCTTCGAGGCCGCGTTCCTGTCGGGCGCGGCCCTGTCGCTGGCCCGCCTGGGCCGGCCCGATGTCGGCCTCGTCGGCGTCGGCGAGCTGGCCGACGCGGTGCGGGCCATCGCCGACCGCGTCGAGATCCCGCTGATCGTCGACATCGACACGGGCTTTGGCAACGCGCTGAACACCCAGCGCACCGTCAGGGTGCTCGAACGGGCCGGCGCCGCCGCCGTGCAGCTGGAAGACCAGACCTTTCCCAAGCGTTGCGGCCACATCCGCGGCAAGGGCGTGATCCCGGTCGCCGAGATGGTCGGCAAGGTCCGCGCCGCGGTCGACGCCCGGTCAGAGACCCTGATCATCGGCCGCACCGACGCGCTCGGCGTGGAGGGACCGCAAGCCGCCCTCGACCGCGCCGAGGCCTATCTGGAGGCGGGCGCCGACATCGTCTTCGTCGAGGGCCCTCGCACCCTGGACGAGACCAGGGCCGTCGCCGAGCGTTTCGCCGCCCGCGTTCCCCTGGTCCACAACCTGGTCGAGGGCGGGATCACCGCCGTGCGCACCGGCGCTGAACTTCAGGAGCTGGGCTTCGCCATCGCCCTGCACCCCATGCTGCTGCTGCATGGCCTCGCCCGCTACGGGCCCGAATGGCTGGCCAAGCTGAGATCCGACGGCACGACCGACGGCCTCGACATTCTCGATCTTCCCCGCCTCAACGCCGTCGCCGGGCTCGACGCCCTGCTGGCCGACGCGGCGACCTACGCCTGATTTTGGCGCTTAAGTTTCGGAGATACCCATGCGTCCCCAGCACCTGATCGTCGCCGGCGCCGGCATCGGCGGCCTGACCGCCGCCATCGCCCTGGCCCGCGCCGGCCACACCGTCGAGGTGCTGGAGCAGGCCCCGGCGCTGGGCGAAATCGGCGCCGGCGTTACGCTGGCCCCCAACGCCATGCGCGTCTACCACCACCTGGGCCTGGCCGAGGCGATCACCGCCGCCGGGGTCGAGCCCCAGCGCCAGCGCGTGCAACACTGGGCCGACGGCCGCGATCTGGTCGCCTTCGAGCGCGGCCAGAAGGTGCGCGACCTCTACGGCGCGCCCTACGTCTACATCCACCGCGCCGACCTGCACGCCATCCTGGTCGAGGCGCTGGAAGCCACCGGCCGCGCCACGGTCCGGCTGTCCAGCCCGTGCGTCGCCGCCGAGCCGACCGAGAACGGCGCGATCGCCGTGCTGGCCGGCGGAACCGAGATCAAGGGCGACGCGGTGATCGGCGCCGACGGCGTGAAATCGGGCGTCCGCAAGGGCTTCGACCCGGGCGAGCCGCACTTCACCGGCCACGTCGTCTGGCGCGCCATCGTGCCGGTCGAGGGTCCTCTGCTGACCGACATGGCCCATTTCCCCGGCATCCATATCGGCCCGGGCCGCATGGCCGTTCGCTATCCGCTGCGCAACTCCACCCTGCTCAACCTCGTCTTCTTCGCCCGCCAGGAGGGCTGGGCCGAGGAAGGCTGGACGATCCGCGCCGACCTGGCCGACCTGCGCAAGACCTTCGAAGGCTGGAGCAGCGACGTCCAGGCCCTGCTCGACGCCGTCGATCCGTCGGCCCTCTACAAGTGGGCCGTCTTCGCCCGTCAGCCGCTGAAGACCTGGGTGCGCGGCGGCCGCGTGGCCCTGCTGGGCGACGCCGCCCACGCAATGACCCCGTTCCTGGGCCAAGGCGCCGCCGCCGCCATCGAGGACGCCCTGGTGCTCGCCCGCGCCTTCGAGGCCGCGTCGGACGTCCCCGAAGCCTTGGCCCGCTACGAGGTCGCCCGCAAGGAGCGCTGCGGCTTCATCCAGGTGGAATCCAACCTCAACGCCGACCGCCTGGAAGGCGACGAGGCCCACCTCTACGGCATGACCGAGATCAAGAACGAAGAGACCCTGGGCCTGTTCGCCTACGACGCTGGGGCGGTGGAGGTCTAAGATTTGTTCCCTCTCTCTTTGAGAGAGGGAGGGGCCCGCGCCGCAGGCGTGGGAGGGTGAGAGGCTTCACCCTCTCCGAACCAGGCGCGGCCCCTACTCCCGCCATTGCAACCCGCGTCGTTTTCCCAATCGAAGGCGCGGCTACGAAAGTGCCGCCGAGACGGCTTTGGGCTGGGCCTTGGACGTCGCCTTCAAGACCCCCTTCGCGATCAGATAGGCGCAGCCCGCGGCAAGCACGATCGTCGCGACTACGCTCGCTTCGGGGCCGAACGCCCCGCCGGTAAGCCACCACGGCGCGCCTGAGACCGGCGCCAAGCCCACGACGACCGGTGCGATGGCCACCTTCTGACCGCTGACCTCCAGTCCGAACCCCGTGGCAAGGAGAGCGTTCCAGGCCGTATGGAAGGCGCACACGCCCCACAGCGATCCTTCCCTGACGGCGTAAAGGCTAAGCAGGACGGCGAAAAGAAACAGATTGAGGATCCCGAGCACGAGCTCCTTCGATGGATCGATGTTGCTCGCATGAAGCAAGGCAAAGAAGCCGGAGTTCAGAAGAACGGCGACGATCAATCCGTGCCTGGATGCGACCAGGGGCATCAGCCAGCCACGCAACATGGTTTCCTCGGCCGCCCCCTGGATCATGTATCCGGCAAACAGGGCGAGGAACGGCGCCAAAACGGCTGGCGTCAGCAAGCCCAGAGACAGATCTCCGGCGGCCTTGTAGCCGCCCGCGGCGAAAATGACGCCGACGACGGCGCCAAGGCAAAGCCCTCCGACGGCCAGCCCGCGCAGATAGGCGCCGGCCATCCTGGCGTTGAAGCCCAAGGCTGCGGGTGATCTGCGCTCGAACAACCACGCCCACGCGACAATGAGCAGTATAGTAATGCCTCCGCCGGCCAGGTAGATGGCGAGCGGCTGCCATTGCGTATCAAGGTCCGCCTTGTGATACCCCATCGGCTTCAACACGGCGAAGATGGTCGCCAGCTGCCCGATCACGAAGAAGACGACGATCAGGATTATCGCCGCAGCGGTCCACGTGCGCCGACTTCTGGCGGTGCGCGGCGCAAAAATCTCGACTCCACTCATAAGCCCCCTCCGACTGGCTCAAGAAATGAATCCTTCATGCCGCGCATCTGTATTTCGAAGTGCGCGGATCACCTTGGACACATGCTGTAGAGGCGCCGGAGCGGTCGCTCGGATGCAGTGACTTTCATTAATTGTTTGTCAGAACAGGCAGAACGCTCACCAAAGAGCCCGTGCCAGCTTCGACATCGATAGATCCTCCCCCTCTGGGGGAGCATCCAACTGTCCGCTCAGGATCCTGAAGCGAAGTTGGCCCTGATGCTCGTTAGAGACCCTCGGATGGCCGCTGCGAGAAGTATCTGCCTCGGTCAATACACGCCCTTGTGGCGGCCTCCTCGACCAGCCGCATAGACGGATGAGGCGGCGTGCTCACCACGCCGCTTGCACCTCACATGTGAGCCGAACCGGGGTCTCCCGCCACAAGGGCGGGAATGACGGGAAGGGGGTGAGCCGGCGAACATTCGCCCCTTCCCCACGGCCGCCCGATCCCTGCCCGCCAACCGCGCCCGACTGCCTATCGCCCGGGCTGACCGCCTAGCGGAGCATCCGCTGAACGCAATATTTTGACTGATCGGTCCCCTTCAGATTAGCCTCAGTTCGCGCCGCCCGTCCGGGCCGGCTGTTTGGAGGCCGCCATGTCCGCCGAGATGCTCAACACCTTCCAGCAGGTGGATCACCCGATCCTGCCCAAGCCGACCCACGACGAGGCGTCGCGGCAGGAATTCACCAAGAGCTTCAAGCAGTTCATCCAGCAGGGTCTGCTGCCGGGCCTGGGTCCCGTGTTCGGCGTCCGCGCCGCCAAGGCCTTCGAACGCGAGCATGGCCGCGCCCCCGGCGACCGCCGCGACATTCGCGCCGCCATGGTCAAGGACCTCTATTTCCAGCACTACGCGGCGGCCAACCGCATCGCCCAGGAGCTGCTCTGGGAATCGACCAACGTCACGATCGACCGTGAACTGCCCGACCTGATCGAGAAGGCCCGCGGCCTGTCGGCCTCGGCCAAGGGCAAGCTCGACCTGCCGCAGGAATTCGACACCCCGCGCTACGTCACCTCGATCGACATCCACTGCATGCCCGGCGGCTATGCCGGCGCGGTGGCCCCGGACGACATCTCGACGGGCGCCCTCTACGACCGCGGCGTCTATCTCTACGCCATGGGCTACATGGGCCCCTTCAACGACGACATGGGCCGTTCGGTCTGCAACTACGTCAACCGTCGCCTCGACGGCTTCAAGCCCAAGCGGATCCTCGACCTGGGCTGCACGGTCGGCCACTCGACCCTGCCCTACAAGGAACTGTTCCCCGAGGCGGAAGTCTGGGGTGTCGACGTCGCCGCCCCGCAGGTGCGCTACGCACATGCTCGCGCCGCCGGTTTGGGCCTCGAAGTCAATTTCGCCCAGATGAACGCCGAGGAGACCCGCTTCGAGGACGGCTCCTTCGACCTCATCGTCAGCCACATCCTGCTGCACGAGACGTCGGGCAAGGCCATGCCGCGCATCTTCAACGAGTGCCACCGCCTGCTGGCGCCCGGCGGCTACATGATCCACGCCGACCTGCCGCCGTTCGACAACATGGACCCGTTCACCCAGTTCATCCTGGACAACGAGACCTGGTACAACAACGAGCCCTTCTGGGGCGCCATGCGCGAGACCGACCAGGTCGCCCTGGCCAGGGACGCCGGCTTCCCGCCCGAAAGCATCAAGTTCGACACCGCCCCGATGGCCATCATGGAGTTCGTGGCCCAGCAGGCCGCAGGCTACAGCCAGGACGCCAGCGCGGCGGTCTCCGACCGCGAATTCGCCGCCGGCGAATACGCCCCCGGCGGCGGCTGGGAAGTCCTGATCGCGCGTAAAGCCTGAGGAACAGATAGATGAACGCCCACGCTCCGCAGGCCGATCGCCCGCACGTCATCCGCGACGCCAAGGGCAAGCGCCCCCAGTTCTACGAGGCTCCCGGCCTCGACCAGGCCATGTCGATGATCATGGTCCTGGCCAACGAACTGGCCGTGCTGCACGACCGTCTCGACAGCGCCGAACGCGTCCACGCCGCCAAAGGTCTGGACCTGGCCGCCGAGATCGAGGCCCTGCAGCTCGACCAGGCCGCCCTGGAGGCCCGCGAGGCCTGGCGCCAGGACTTCCTGGGCCGCCTGTTCTACCTGGCCCGCAAGGACGCCTCGGAAGCCGCCGCGGCCGACACGGCCGAGCGCTTCCGCGCCACCATCGAAGACATCGCCAAGACCTGATCCTGGGACCTGAGTAAGCTGATGCCCGTCAAGACGCGTACCGCCCCAGCCGCCGCTGGCCTCCTGTCTCGCCTGGAGGCGATCGTCGGCAAGGACGGCGTCCTGACGGGCGAGGCCGCCCTGCCCTTCGCCACCGACGTCTACCGCGCCCTCGAGACGCCTTTGGCCGTGGTTCGCCCGGCCGACGTCGAGCAACTGCAGGCGGTCGTGCGCGAGGCGGCGGCCGAGGGCGTCGCCATCGTCCCGCGCGGCGGCGGCGCTTCCTATACCGACGGCTATCTGGCCGCCCGCCCCGAAACCGTGCTGATCGACACCGGGGCCCTCGACCGCATCGTCGAGATCAACCAGACCGACGCCTATGTCACCGTCGAGGCCGGAGTCACCTGGGCCCAGTTGAAGACCGCGCTCGACCCCTTAAGCCTGCGCACGCCGTTCTTCGGCCCGTTCTCGGGCCTGGCCGCCACCATCGGCGGGTCGATGTCGCAGCACGCCATCAGCCACGGCTCGGGCCAGTTCGGCAGCTCGGCGGAATCGGCCGTGTCGGTCGAGGTGGTGATCGCCGACGGCTCCTTGCTGCGCACCGGCTCGGCCGCCCGCGGCGCCTCGCCCTTCGCCCGCTGGTACGGCCCCGATCTCTGCGGCCTGTTCCTGGGTGACTGCGGCGCGCTGGGGATCAAGGCGCGCATCACCCTGCCGCTGATCGCCAGGAAGCCCGCCTTCCAGTGCGCGTCCTTCGCCTTCGCCGACCTGCCCAGCCTCGCCCGCGCCATGCGGGCGGCGGCTCTGGAGAACCTCGACGACGAGCACTTCGCCATCGACGCGCCGCTGGCCCAGGGCCAGATCGCCCGCCAGGACAACGCCGCCGTCGTGCAGATGGCCCTGACCGTGCTGAAGAGCTCGCCGTCCCTGGCCGCGGGCCTGCGTCAGCTGACCAAGATGGCCCTGGCCGGCGATCGCGCCCTGCGCAACGCCGAGTACATGGTCCACTACATCCTCGAGGGCGTCGACGATCGCGAAGCCAAGGCCCGCCTGGATCGCCTGCGCACCCTGATGACGGCCGAGGGGATCGAGATCCCCAACACCATGCCGACCATCGTGCGCGGCATGCCGTTCGCCCCGCTCTACAACGTGCTCGGCCCCAAGGGCGAGCGCTGGGCGCCGCTGAACGGCATCCTGCCCCACAGCCAGGTCGCCGCCTTCCACACCGCGCTCGAAGCCCTCTACGCCAGCCACGCCGACGAGATGACCGCCCGCGGCGTCTGGCGCGGCGGCATGTTCGAGGTGCTGCGCCCGTCCGGCTTCCTCTACGAGGTCGCCCTCTACTGGCCCGGCGCCCAGACCGCCTACCACGCCGGCGTCCTGCCGGCCGAGCACCTGGCCAGCCTGCCGCATTACGCCGACGATCCGGCGACCACGGCCTTCGTGCACCGGCTCAAGGCCCAGATCATCGCGCTCTACGCCCAGCACGGCGCGGTGCACTTCCAGCTCGGCAAGCTCTATCCGTACGGCGAGGTCCTGGAGGCGCCCGCGCTGGATCTGGTGCGCGCGATCAAGACGGCCGTGGACCCGAAGGGCGTGATGAACCCCGGGGCGCTGGGGCTTTGAACCTGCCCTCTCCCTCTGGGAGAGGTTCTTCTTGGTTGGGAGAGGCGCTCCACCGCGCATAAAAAAGGCGCGGTCCTTTCGGACCGCGCCAGGCTACACACTGCGCAGTTGCAGCGGGGACTTTGACGTCAGCTCCGGGCTTCCGGAGCCGCGCGCAGGGCGCGCAGCAGGTTCTGGACGATGGCGTCGCGCTTGGCGTTCAGCTGGGCCTGCAGCTCCGGGCCCGGCTGGAAGGCGTCGACTTCCGCATTGGCCAGCACGCCGTGGCTTTCCAGCACGGCTTCCAGCACGTGTACGCGGTCAGTCAGCACCCAGACCTCGCGGGTCAGGGACAGGATCGCCTCGCCCAGGTCGTCGATCTGGTCGGCGGACAGCATCCGGCGGTTCACCGGCTCGGAGATCGGGCGCTCGAAGGTCTTCTGGTTCATCGCGTTCATGTCACTCGCTCGTTGTCGGAAGGATCAGGCGGGCTTGTGAGCGCGCAGCACGTAGTACGAGTGGGTCGGAGCCTGGGTCGCGCCCTCGACGTCGACGAAGCCGATGTCCTTGCAGGTCTGGATCAGGTCCATGCTGGCCGAGGCGCGCCAGTAGGGCTCGCCGCCCCACTTGGCCAGGTAGTCGTAGCGCCAAGAACTTAGCTTATCGATCTCGGCGTAGCGCGGCACGTCGGCCATGATGATGTCGCCGCCCGGCTTCAGCATCCGGAAGGCCTCTTCCAGCACCGCCTTGATGATCCGCGGCGGGGCCTCGTGGAACAGGATGAAGGTGGTCACGAGATCGAAGCTCTCGTCGGCGAAACCGGAGTTCTCGCCGCCCTTGACCATCAGCTTCCAGTTCCAGCCCTTCTCGTTGGCCACGCGACGGGCCTGTTCGAGCATGCGGGCCGACCAGTCGATGCCGGTGATCTGGGCTTCCGGGAAGGTCTCCTGCAGGGCCTGGGTGAAGTGGCCCGAGCCGCAGCCGATATCGAGGATTTCCTTGTAGTCGCGGCGCGGGGCCTGCTGGGCGGCCGCCCGGCGCTGGCCGAAGATGTCGCCGCCGTAGCCACGCGCCACCAGCTGCTTGTGCACCAGCTCGCCGTGGACATAGCCGGTGTGGTCGATGTGGTCCCAGCCGCCGGTGGTGCGGTGGAACCACACCTTGCTCCAGTAGCTGGGCGGGGTCTCGCCGTCGCCGTAGTCCAGCGTCGCCGTGCCTTCGTCGAGGCTTTTGAGGTAGGGCTCGAGGACCGCGCGACGCTCCTCGAAGGCTTCGTCGCAATGGGCGCCGTGGGTGCGCGAAGCCCATTCGCCGAACAGCTCGCGGATCTTGAAGATCTTGGAGTCGGCCAGGGTCTCGACGACCAGGGCGTGACGTTCATCCATGTCGTCGGGCATGGTCTGGGCGTTGACGCCCTTCATGGCCAGTTCCGCCTCGGAGGCGAAGTGCAGGCCGAAGGTCGCCTTCGATATGCCCGCCTGGAAATCGAGCGACGCGCGCCCGCGTTGGGCCAGGGCCGGAGCGTCCATGAGGCACCTCTAAAACCTTGTTTCGATGAGGGACTTTAACCCCGACGCGCCTGGCTGAAAGGCGTGTCGGACCCGCTATCCGCACAACGGTCAGCGGGTGGTGAAGCTTGCATCGCTCGACCGGGCGGCGATGCGGGCGGCCGCCTCGGCGTCGTCGGCGGCATGGGTCAGGACCAGGTCCGCCGAAGCCGCCAGGGCCTGTGCGAAACCCTCGGCCTGCCCCGGACCGGGCAATTCGGGCCGGCAGATCAACCCGCCGAAATAGTGGTCGACGCCAGGCAGCACGAGCGCGTGGCGGTTCCCCGCCGGCGGCGCCTCGTAGGCGATCAGGCGCATGCGCCAGTCGTCGACGAAGCCCGGCAACACGTCGGCGTCGCCGGTCTGCACCAGGAGCGGCGCTGTGGTGCTCGCGAAACCTTCCGGCCCGATCAGCGGCGGCGTGGCCGGCGGCGGCGACAGGGCGACCACGGCCTTGACGCGCGCATCCAGGGTCGGCGCGCCGGGCGGCGCCAGCACCCCCGCGCCGCCGGCCGCCAGGGCCAGCAGCGCGCCGAACGAATGGCCGGCGGCGGCCAGGCCGGAAGTCCCCTGCCCGGCCAACCAGTCCAGCGTCGCGGCCTGGTCCTCCAGCCGCGTGCGCCAGACGGCGGCCTGGTCAAAGGCCTCCCGTTGCGGGTGGTCGGTGCTGTCCACGTGCATCGGCGCGGCGACCAGCAGGCCCTGCGCGGCCCAGCCTTCCAGCAGGGCCGCGTACTTGCCCGGCGCCGAGAAAGCCCCGTGCGAGAAGGAAACGGCGGCCAGCGGCGTCCCCTCGGGCCGCGCCACGGCCAGCCCGACGGAGCGATCGCCGACGGCGATCTCGACGATGTTGAGAGCCATCAGACGACCGCGCAGACCGTCTTCCATTCCAGGTAGCCGTCGAGGGCGACCTGGCCGCTGTCGCGCCCCCAGCCCGAGGCCTTCACCCCGCCGATCGGCAGGGCGTTGTCGTACATCGAGTGGCAGTTGATCCACACCGTGCCGGCCTTGATGCGGCGCGACAGGCGGTGGGCGTGCGAAAGGCTTTCGGTCCAGATGCTGGCGGCCAGGCCGAATTCGCTGTCGTTGGCGGCGGCCACCACCTCGTCGATCTCGTCATAGGCCTGCACGACCACCACGGGGCCGAACACCTCCTCGCGGACGATGGCCATGTCGGCGGTCACCCGCGCCACCACGGCGGGGGTGACGAAGGTGCCCTCGTCGCCGCCCTGGACGCCGCCGGTCAGCACCTCGGCCCCGGCCGCCGCCGCGCCGGCCACGAAGCCGGCCACGCGGTCGGCCTGCTTGCGCGACACCAGCGGGCCCATGTGGGTGGTCGGGTCCAGGCCGTGGCCCAACTGCAACCCCTTGGCCTGGGCCGCCACGCCCTCGACCACCCGGTCGTAGATCGAGTGGTGGGCGTAGAGCCGCGAGCCGGCCACGCACACCTGGCCGGCGTTGAAGAAGATGGCGTTGGCCGCGCCGGGGATGGCGAGGTCCAGGTCGGCGTCCGGCAGGATCACCACCGGCGACTTGCCGCCCAGCTCCAGGCTGACCTTCTTGAGGTTGCCCTTGGCCGCATCCAGGATCGCCCGCCCCGTGGGGGTCGAGCCGGTGAAGGCCACCTTGTCGACCCCCGGGTGCGCGGCCAGCGCCGCGCCGGCCTCGCCGCCCAGGCCCGTCACCAGGTTCAGCACGCCGGCCGGGAAGCCGGCCTGCTGCACCAATTCGGCCAGGCGCACGGCGGTCAGCGAGGTGTCTTCGGCGGGCTTCAGAACCACGGTGCAGCCGGCGGCCAGGGCCGGCGCCAGCTTCATGGCCGTCAGCACCAGCGGCGAGTTCCACGGCACGATGGCGGCGACCACGCCCGCCGGCTCGCGCAGGGTCCAGCTGGCCACCTGCTTGCCGGCCGGCTGGTAGTTGATCGAGCTGTCGATCGTTCGCCCCTCGATGGCCGTCGCCAGGCCGGCGTAGTAGCGGAACTGGTTCACCGCGCCGGGGATTTCGGCCCAGCGGCCCACGTAAAGCGGCTTGCCTTGGTCGAGGGTCTCCAGCTCGGCCAGTTCGTCGATATTGGCCTCGATCAGGTCGGCCAGGGTCCACAGCAGGCGCGAACGCTGCATGGGGGTCAGCGAAGGCCATTCGCCGCCGTCGAACGCCTTGCGCGCCGCCGCCACGGCCGCGTCGACATCGGCCGCGCCGCCCTTGGCGATGTCGGCCAGCACGACACCCGTGGCCGGGTCCTTGGTCGCGAAGGTCTCGCCGCCGGCCGCATCGACCCAGGCGCCGCCGATCAGCAGCTGCTTGCGACGCTTGGCGAGGAAGGCTTTCGCCCCCTCCGTCTGAGGTTCGACCGAACGGACGACGAAGGTCATGGCGCATTCCCCGGGACGCTTGAATTCCAGCCTCGACGCTAGCCCTCGCGCCCTCGATTCACAGGGCTCGCGGACCGCCTATCCGCTGTGCGGGCGCCCCTGCGCGCAAGCGTTTGCGAACCGCGCTAGAGCCTAGGTTCAAGGCTCGTAACGGATGCTTTTCAGGGGCTTGGGATGACGACGATGAACGGACGCGGCGTGGACGAGATCCACGGCTACGCCCCCCTGCGCCCGGTGGCCGGCGCGGCCGCGCCCGACGCCTCGCCAGTCGTTCCGGGCGGGGTCTCGCAAGGCTCTCTCGACGCTGCCCAGGCCTTCTCCGACGCCCACGACGGCCTTGCCTTGCTGGTCTGGTCCGGCGGCGCCCTGCGTCACGAGGCCTACGCCCCGCACCTTACCCAGGACAGCCTGTTCGAGACCTTCTCGATGCACAAGTCGGCGCTTGGCCTGCTCTACGGCGCGGCCATCCGCGACGGCGCGATCGCCTCGATCGACGACCCCGTCGGCCTCTACATCGCCGAATGGCGCGACGACCCCCGCGGCGCGATCCCGCTGCGCCATCTGCTGGGCATGAGCTCGGGCCTCACCATCCACAGCCTCGACAAGGGCGACCCCGTCGCGCTGGCCCTGATGCTGGGTGACCGGATCAGCGAGACGGCCCTGTCGGTGCAGGCCCAGCGCCCGTCCGGCGAGGTCTTCGACTACTACAACGTCGCCGCCCAGGTGGCGGGCCTGGCCTTGTCGCGCGCCGTCGCCGCCAAGGGCCTGGGCGACGCGGCCACCTATCTTTCCAAGGCGCTGTGGGCCCCGATGGGCGGGGCCGACGCCCGGCTGTGGGTCGAGCGCGAGGACGGCGAGCCGCGCTTCTTCGCCGGCCTGCAGGCCCGGGCCCGCGACTGGCTGCAACTGGGCCGCCTGGTCGCCGGTGCCGGCGCCCTCGACGGCCGCCAGGTGCTGCCCGCCGACTGGATCGCGGCGATCACCGCCGAGAACCCGCTCAATCCCGCCTACGGCCTGCTGGTCTGGCGCGCGGCCCCGGTCGCGGACGGCAGGCGCACCTATGGCCCCTCCACCGCCTACGCCGCCCCGCACGGCGCGCCGTTCATCGCCGACGACCTCGTCTATTTCGACGGCTTCGGCGGCCAGCGCGTCTACGTCTCGCCTTCCCGCGACCTCGTCATCGTCCGCATCGGCCGGCCCAGGCTCGACTTCGACGACGCCGTGCTGCCCAACCTGATCGTCGAGGGACTGGAATAAACCCTCTCCCTGAAGGGAGAGGGAGGGGCCCAATGCGAAGCATTGGGAGGGTGAGGGGTTACGCCGCCAGCCGGCGTGCCGGCACGCCGTCGACCGTCCCTAACCCAAGCCCACCAACACACCCGCCTCCCTCGCCCTC